>JAABUT010000432.1_pt1 | contig 69046 bp, 61 predicted proteins | sample 5559281 | NCBI WGS metagenome assembly JAABUT01 (sample SAMN10711880, study PRJNA513359) | rock metagenome | isolation source: Antarctica rocks | place: Antarctica: Victoria Land, Ricker Hills nord | collected 2016-01-04 | reverse complement strand
GTTTGAGGCAGAGCCTCAACCTTGCCTGCTTCCTCAGACCGCCCCGTGCAGCGCCAGCCCCGGCGCGCCGGGCGCCTGCCCGCCCCACTCCGCCAGCGCCGCGCGCATGTCGGCCGCCCCCGCCGCCCAGCGGCGCTGCAGGACCGCGGTGCTGAAGTCATAGCCCTTGATCGCCGTCTCCTCGTCGCCGACCCTGTACTCCAGCCGCCAGGCCGCGCCCAGCGGCGGCGCATCCGGCGCGAGCCGCGCCTCCAGCGACCACAGCCTGGCCTGCGCCTGCAAGGCGCGCCGCGTCTGGGCCGCGAAGATCAGGTCCGACTGTCGCTCCTGCGCGTCGAGCAGGCTGGCGGGCGGTGCCGCCATCAGCGGGAACGGGTCCACCACGAAGCAGGTCAGGCCGTCGCGCGGCGGGCCGAGCACGAGCTGCGCCGGGGTGTTCGCGGAAAGCCCGCCATCGACCAGGGCGCGGCCGTCCACCTCCACCGGCGCGAAGTTCGGCGGCAGCGCGCAGCTCGCGAGGACGTGGTCCAGGGCGATCAGCGCTTGCGCCGTGTCGAACACCACGTCCTCGCCGGAGCGCAGGTCCACGGCGATCAGCGACACGCGGGTCTCGCCACCGTTCAGCAGCCCGAGATCGACGAGCCGGGCCAGCGTGTCGCGCAGCGGCGCCAGGTCGTAGAGGCCGGGCGGCGCGTTGGGGTCGGCGAGCGCGTGCAGGCGCGGGCGGAACATCGCCGGCCGGCCGAACAGCCGGGCCTGCATCCCCTCGGCGAGCTGCGTGGCGCGGGCCCACGGGTTGGGCCAGGCGGGCTGCGGCGTGGCCACGCTGTCCCAGAACGCGCGCAGCGCCGCCACGCGCGCGCCCGGCGGGTTGCCGGCGATCAGCACGGCGTTCACCGCGCCCGCCGACGCGCCCGCCACATGGTCGGGCACGTGGCCCGCCTGCTCCAGCGCCTCGTATGCGCCTGCGTCGTAGGCGGCCACGGCGTTGCCGCCATCCAGCACCAGGGCGAGGCTCACCCGCGTCGCGCTCCGTGCGCGCACGCCACCCATCAGGCCCCGTGCGCGCAGGCTACCCGCCGCGTCACCGTCCGCGCCGCCCCGCCAGCGCCAGCATCGCGGCACCCAGCGCCAGCCCGGTGCCCACCGTGCCGCGGTTCCTGGTCGCCCAGAACTGCAGGCTGGTGGACAGCGACTCCGCGTCGAACGGCCCGTGCGTCGGCGACGGCAGGTGGCTGGCCGCGAACAGGTTCTCGTCGCGCGCTTGCGCGATCCCGGGGTTGCGCGAGTTCTGCAGCCTCGGCGCCAGCCTGCCCAGCAGGAAGTCGGCCAGCGACGGCGCGAAGGCGTTGAGCAATGCCGTCTGCACCGTCTGCGCGCCCACCAGCACGTCGCGGCGGCGATGCGTGGCGGCGAAGTGGATCGCCTCGGCGACGATCTCGGGCTGGTAGATCGGCGGCGGCGGGCGCGGCAACTTGTCGATGCGCGCGGTGGCGTGGCTGTAGAACGGCGTGTTCACGCTCGGCGGGTAGACCACGGTGAGGTGGACTTGGCTGCGCTCGTGGATCAGCTCGGCGCGCACCGCCTCGGAGAAGCCGCGCATCGCGTATTTGGCGCCGGAATACGCCGACTGCAGCGGCACGCCGCGCAGCCCGATCGCCGAGCACACCTGCACGATCGTGCCCTGGTCGCGCGGCCGCATGTGCTCCAGCGCCACGCGGGTGCCGTTCACCGTGCCGAGATAGGTGACGTCGGTGACGCGGCGGAACTCCGCGTCGGTGATCTCGGGGAATTTCGCGAACACGCTGACGCCGGCGCAGTTTACCCAGGCGGTGATCGGCCCGTGCTCTGCCACGATCGCCGTGGCAGCGGCGCGCAGCGCGTCGCAGTCCGCGACGTCGGCCTCGTGGATGCTGACCCGCGCCCGCCGGCCGGCCAGCTCCGCCCGCGCCGCCTCCAGCGCCGGGAGGCCGCGCGCGATCAGGGCGACGCGCCAGCCGCGGCGGGCGAACAACTGCGCGGCGGCGCGGCCGATGCCCGACGAGCCGCCGGTGATCGCGACGACGCCGGATGGGGGAGACTGGGGCATGGGCAGGCCTTCTGCTGCGGAACAACGCCGCGACAGGTGTGGAGTGGCCCTGGGATGTCCAATCACGCATCAAGGAAGCAAGGTTGAGGCTCTGCCTCAAACTCCGCCAAAGGCAGGCCTCTGAAATCCATTACTTAAGTAAAGCCGGTCCAGGGGGGCTTCCCCCCTGGCGGGTCTGGGCAGAGCCCAGCCTTGCTTCCTGCCTTACGCCGCCACGCCTGCCACCCCCGTATCGGTGGGCGCCGCGTCGCCCTGCTCGGCCTGCTGCTCGATCTCGGAGTCCAGCTCCGCGCCGATCAGCACCACCATGGTCGAGATCCAGATCCAGGTCATGAAGCCGATCGCGGCGCCGAGCGAGCCGTATGTCTTGTTGTAGCTGCCGAAGTGCGAGACGTAGTACGAGAACCCGATCGAGGCCGCCGCCCAGGTGATGGCGGCGAACGCGCTGCCCGGCGTGACCCAGCGCCAGCCCACGCGCGGTCGGCACGGGCCATAGCGGTATACCATCGCCAGGAACCCGCCGATCACCACGAGCAGCAGCGGCCAGCGCGCCAGCCGGAGCAGGGTCTCGGACCAGGCACCGACGCCCGCGAAGTTCAGCACGATCGGCAGCGCCACCACGCAGGCGATCGCCAGGACCACGAACAGCAGCGCGCCCAGGGTGAAGCTCAGCGTGACCAGGGTGAAGCGCACGAAGCCGCGCGTCTCCTGCGCGCCGTAGACGATGTTGAGCGAGGAGAACAGCGACTTGATGCTCTGGTTCGAGCTCCACAGCGAGGTGGCCAGGCTGAACGCCAGCCCCAGGCTCAGCGCCTTGCCCGACGACGAGGCCAGGCTCTTGAGCTGGGTGTCGAGGATGTCCATCGCCCCGCCCGGCAGCACGGAGGGGATGTTGTGCAGGTTGGCCGACAGCGCCGCGGGGTCGGCGAACAGCCCGTAGAGCGAGACCAGCGCCGCCAGCGCCGGGAACAGCGCCAGCAGCGTGTAGAAGGTGACGCTGGCCGCCTCCTCCATCACTCTGTGGCTGGAGAACTGGATGGCGACGCGCCTGGCGACGACGAACCAGCCGTGCGGCGGGATCTGCGCCGGCGTCTGCGCGCCGCGGCCATCGCGCCGGCTGCGCCGCGGCGGCGGGCGGGTCGGCGTGAGCCGCTGCTTCAGGGCGTCGAGCGTGTCCTGGTCTGACGGGGGCATGGGCGCATCCTTCTGCGAACGGGTGCGGGCGTGTGCCGCCAGACTAGCCACGATCCGCGGCCACGGCGAGGCCGCAAGGCCGGGCGGCAGGCAAAGCCAGGGCTCTGCCCCGTTGCTTGTAAGCGGGGACCCGCCAGGGCGAGCCGCCCCGGACCGGCTTTGCTTAAGAAAGGCTGGTCCAGGGGCGGCTCGCCCTCGCCTTGAAGCAGGGGCGGGTCTGGGCGTAGCTGCCAAAGGTTCCGACGATCCGCTTGGATCGTTGGAATGGCAGCGGAGGGAGAGCCCGGGCTTGCTTTCCTGCCTCACGACCCCGCCACCGCATCGAAGCGCACCCACTTGAGGAACAGCCCGAGCTGCCTTGTATCGTCGTTGACGCCGGTCTCCGACGGCCTCGCCGGCGCCGGGATGTCGAAGCGCAGCACCTGCGCCCCGTCGACCAGGTCTGCGCGCGGGATCACCGCGCGCAGCCGCGTGTCCTGGCGGTCCGGCACCGACCACCGCGCGACCAGATGGCCGTTCACCGAGAGCGCGATCTGCTGCGGCGTCGCGGGCACGCCGGTGAACCCCTGCGCCAGCGCCTCGAACGCCACGTCGCCGGAGGGCGAAGGCTCCAGCCGCGCGGCGAGCACGGCGTCGTGCTCGACCGACCAGACGCCGCCGGGCTCCGGCCTGTACCAGCCGGGGCCGAGGATCTGCACCGACAGCGGCGCGGCGGTGGCGACCTCGCGCCCGAGCGGCACCACGGGCATGGCGACCGGCGGCAGGCCCGAGAGCAGCCCGGCCTGCAGCGTGCACGCCGACATCGTCGCCAGGGCGCGGCACAGGCGCGCGCCGTCGGGCACCATGGCCGGCCCCGCCTCGACCTCCGGCGCCAGGAAGATCCGCAGCTCGCCCGGCCGCAGCGGCGCGCCGGCGGCGTCGGCCACGGCGCAGGCCGGCAGCGCCGCGAAGCGCGCCACGTACATCGTGTTCACCGCGACCCGCAGGCGCGAGGCGGCGAGCAGCAGCGGCATGAACTCCGGCGCCAGGGCGTGGGCGCCGCAGCCGAAGCTCGGCAGCAGCGTCATGCTGGCGTGGTGCGAGACCAGAGCGTCGAGCAGCGCCTGGTCCACCACGGGTGCCACGCGGGCGCGCAGGTCGCGGGCCATGGTGTGGCGCAGGTCGCGGGTGTCGGCGACCTGCAGCGCAGCGCCCGCGACCAGCAGGGCGGTGGCCACCGGGCGCGGCACGATGCGCGCGATGGTCGCCACCGCGCCGACCGCGAGCAGGTAGGCCACCGGCCAGAACAGCCGTCCGGAGGCGCGGAGCTGGTGGAACGCCGCGGGCACGGGGTGCAGGTCGAGCACCTTGTGGGTGCCGACATAGACCACGTCGGACAGCGCCAGCGCGGTGAGCGCCAGGCTTGCGAGCACGAGCCCCCAGTGGCGGCTCAGGAAGCGGGTCCGCGTGCTCAGGCAGGCGGCGACCACGCAGCACAACAGCAGCGCCAGCAGGCCGGCGCCCAGGAACTGGTAGCCGTCGTACTGCCAGCCGGTGGCGTCCACGAAGCCGAGGCCACGGCCGAACAGGCGCGAGTAGGTCGGGAAGATCGGCGACAGCGCGTTCATCGACACCTCGCCGAAGCCGCGGTCCGGGGGCGCGGCCCCATAGCCGAGCAGGAGCACCAGCGCCACGCTCAGCGCCACGGCGCCGGCGAGCACGGCGGTCGCGCGCAGCCAGCGCCGGTCCGCGCGCAGCAGCAGCGTCGCGGGCGCCGCCGCCAGCACCGCCAGCACCATGAACGCGAGGTAGGGGTGGATCAGGACGCTCGCCGGCAGCAGCGCCACCGGCAGCCAGTCCCGCCCGCGCAGCCCGCGCGTGGTGCGGAAATACGCTGCCAGCGCCAGCAGCAGCAGGAAGTGCGAGGACAGCGCGCTGTGCGTGTGGCGGTACAGGAAGGTCGGCATCGATACCGCAAGCAGCGACACCGCCGCCGCGGGCAGCAGGCGGGTCTCGCCGGCGCTGCGCAGGGCGAGCACCGCCGCCAGCGGCTGCAGCACGTAGGCCAGGGCGAGCCAGAGCGCGACCACCGAGAACCCCTGCGGCAGCAGCGCGCCCACCAGCTTGAGCGGCAGCAGGGCCAGCGGGTTGGCGTCCACCATGGCGACGTTGAGCCCGCCCGGCGCGTCCAGCATCGTGGTGCGCAGCGGCGGCCAGTGCCAGGAGTCCTGGAGGAACGCCCGCTGCCCCACGACATGCTGCGCCACGTCGCCGGCGACGCGCGCATCCGCCACCACGCCGCCCAGCAGCAGGTCGCGTGGAAAGACGCCGAGCACGATCCACAGCCCGACGCCGAGCGCCCAGGCGTAGCACAGCACCCGGACCAGCCCCGACGTGGACAGGGCGGCCACGGCACGGCGGGCGGCAGGACCCGGCGGCATCAACGCGACGCTCCGGACGGCAGGGCGGCGGGCCTAGCCCGGCCTGCGCATGTCGAAGCGGCTGTCCGGCCGGATCTCCGCATACGCCGACGGCCCGCCGGCGCGCAGGACGATGCCGGCGGCGAAGGTGTCGAACACGCCCTCCGGCAGCAGGGCGCGGCGGATGTGCACCGCGACCACCTCGCCCAGTACCAGCCAGGCCGGCACCGCTGCGCCCGCGTGCCCCCTGAGCTGCACGATGTCGCACACCCGGCACTCGAAGCCGACCGGGCTCTCGGCGACGCGCGGCGCGGCCACCAGGCGCGAGGCCTCTGGCGTGAGGCCGGCGAGCGCGAACTCGTCGGTGCCGTACGGCACGGCGGCGCAGCTCCGGTTCATCGCCTCGGCGAGCGCGCGGGTCGCGAGGTTCCAGACGAACTCGCCGCTCTCGCGGCAGTTGCGCAGGCTGTCCTTGGCGCCGTCCGACGAGAAGCCGATGATCGGCGGCGTGTAGTTGAACGCGTTGAAGAAGCTGTACGGCGCCAGGTTGAGCGAGCCGTCGCGCCCGCGCGTCGACACCCAGCCGATCGGGCGCGGGCCGACGATGGCGTTGAACGGGTCGTGCGGCAGGCCGTGCCCGTGCCGCGGCTCGTAGAAATGCATGTCATCGGGTCCGGCCACCGCGGGCGCTCCTGTCAGGCGAGGTCGGCAGGACCGTGCACGGATTCGGCACGCAAGCAACTCGGCCGGGCAGGAAGGCAGGAAGCCTGGGCTCTGCCCAGACCCGCCAGGGGGGAAGCCCCCCCTGGACCGGCTTTTCTTAAGGAACGGATTCCAAAGGCCTGCCTTTGGCGGAGTTTGAGGCCCATGCTTGAAAGCGGGGCCTCAACCTTGCTTCCTTCCCCTGTCGCCCGCGCCCTCGCGGCGCTATGCAGGCGCGCCCGGAGCGCCTCGAATGCAGACCCTGTTCCACCTGGTCCGCCACGGACAATACGGCCTGATCGACCGCGCGCTGGGCGGGCGCGCGCCAGGTCACGGCCTGAGCCCGGCCGGGCACGAGGAGGCGGAGCGCGTCGCCGGGGCGATGCGCGCCCGCCCGGTGGCGGCGGTGGTGTCGAGTCCGGTGCAGCGCGCGGCGGAGACCGCGGCGCCGATCGCCGCCGTGCTGGGCCTGGCGGTGCAGGTCGACCCGGCGCTGATCGAGATCGACTGCGGCGAGTGGACCGGGGTGACGTTCGAGGCGCTGCGCGATCGCCCGGCCTGGCGGCGCTGGAATCGGTTCCGCTCCAGCGCGGCGATCCCGGGCGGCGAGAGCATGCTGGCGGTGCAGGCGCGCACGGTGGCGGCGCTGGAGCGGCTGCATGCCGGGCACGGCGATGCGGAGCTGGTGGTGGTGAGCCACGCCGACGTCATCAAGGCGGCGCTGCTGCACGTGCTGGGCGCGCCGCTCGACCACGTCGGGCGCCTGGAGATCGGGCCGGGGTCGCGCAGCGTGGTGGCATGGCACGACGAGACGGCACGGGTGCTGGCGGTGAACCTGCCGCCGGGGACGTAGCTTGGACGGAAAGGCTGGGCTCCCCCTCCGCTGCCTGTTCCGACAGCCAAGGCCTCCGGACACCAATCCACTTGAACAATTGGATTCCAAAGGCGAGCCTTTGGCGGAGTTTGAGGCAGAGCCTCAACCTTGCCTGCCTCGCCGGCGATAGGCTGGACCTATGCCGGGCGTGTTTTTTGTCATGGACCTGCTGCCAGAGCTTCCGTAGGGTCTCCATGCCGAAACCATAACGTGACGATGTTGACGACGATGGCTTCGGAACATCAGGGCGCATCCGACGCCCTCATTTCAAAGGATGACGACAATGGCCTGGACGCGTCCCACCATCAGCGAAGTGTGCGTGGCTCTCGAGATCAACGGCTACATGCCGAGCGAGTTCTGATCCAGCCGGATCACGCGCGGCCCTGACGCGGGCCGGACAGGGAGCGGGGCATGTCCCCGCTCTTTTTTTGCCTGCCACGCCGCGAGCGACCGGGGCCGAGGGCACCGGGCTTTCAGGCCGCCGGCACCTGGCGCGGGCCGGGCGCATCCTGCCCCGGGCGCGGCAGCGGCCAGCGCCAGCGCCACAGCGCCACGCCGATCAGCCCTGTGCCGATCTCGCGCAGCCGCTTGAGCAGGGACAGCGACAGCCCGACCGCGACCCCGGCCGTCGCCAGCCCCGTGACTCCGGCGCCGAGCAGCCCCGGCCCGGCCCGGCCGGCATGAGCGGCGGCATGGGCGCAGGCGGCGTGCGGCAGGCAGGCCGCCAGCCCGGGAAGGCCCGCCGCCGCCACCGCGAGGATGAAGCCGCCCTCCTGCACGCCGATCGCGCCGGGCAGGGCGAAGCCGGCGGAGCGGGCCGCCATGCCGAGGCTTTCCACCACCAGCGCCTGCTGCGGCGTGGCGCCCAGGCCGAGCGCGTGCAGCACCGCCCAGGTCTCCACCGTGCCCAGCAGCCAGGCGAGGGCGTGCAGGGCCGCGCCACGGCGCAGGCCGCGACCGCGGCGGTAGATCGCCCGCGCCTCCTCCTGCAGTCCGGCGAGGTCCCCGAGACCTGGAACGTGCCGCGACACCGCGCGCGCCACCAGCTCCAGGCCGCGCAGCGCCCCGAACCGCTGCGCCAGGACCAGCAGCATTGCCATCCCGCCCACCGCCGGCAGCAGCCACGCCGTCGTGCCCCAGGGTACGGCGCCGGGCCGCACAGGGCTGCCGCCCGGCAGCGCTGCCAGCGCCAGCAGGCCCGCGACCAGGAACGCCACCTGCGTCAGCAGCTCCACCGTGACGTCGACGACGATGCTGGCCGCAGCCAGCGGGGCGGACAGGCCCAGGCGCCCCAGCAGCCGCGCGGCCACGATCTCGCCGCCGACCTGGGCGACCGGCAACAACGAATCGATGCCCTCGCGCACGACGCGCAGCCGCCAGAACAGCGCTAGCGACGGCGGCGCGGGCGGACACGGCCGCAGGCCCGGGAGCAGCAGCCCGGCCGGCAGCGGGCGCGACGCGGATGCCCGGGCAGACGCCGAACGGAGCGGCAGCAGGCCATGCCACGCGCCCGCGGACAGCAGGAGCTGCCCGAGGTGCAGCGCCACGAGCCACGGCAGCAGCCAGGCCGCGCGCGCCAGGTCCGCGCGCACCGCCACCGCCGCACCCTGCACGGAGACGAGCGCCCACCCGGCGAAGCCGAGCACCGCCGCGGTAGTGGCGAGCGACGCCGCAACCCGCGCCCAGTGTCGCAGGCCGCTCGCGGCGGCGGTCTCCACGCCGGCCTCGACAGGCATGGGAGGGGTAGCGGGTACGACGTCGGGAGCCCGGTCACCGCGCGCAGGCAGCAGGTCTGGAGAGGAGTGAGAGCGTTCGATCATCGTGTTCCGGCCAGGGTTGGCGAGACTAGGACACTCGCCACCCCCCTGGATACGCGAGACCCTGGCGGATGGGGTCAGCCCAGCAGCTTTTTCCACCACGGTACACGCGCTTCCGGTGCCGGCGCAGCCGGCCGGGGCTCCGGAGTTGCTACCCGCACGGCAGGGCGCGGCGGTGCGGCAGGCGCGGGCGGAGTGGCAGGCACAGGCGGAGTGGCGGGAGCGGGCACCTGGGCGGGCGGCTGCGCGACGGGCGGCCTGGGGGCAGGCGCAGGCGCCGCGGGCGGAACTGGAGTGGAGGGCCTGGGGGCAGCCGATACCGAGGCGGCAGGCGTCGGGGCGGCCTTCGGGGCTGCCGATGCAGGGGCGGGTCCCTTGGCAGCCGACGGCGCTGGCGTCGGCGCCATCGGCTTCGGGGCGGCAGGTGCCACGGCGACAGGCTTCGGGGCCGCAGGCGTCGGGGCGGCTGCGACGGGACGGGCGGGCGCAGCGGCGGCCGGGACCGTTGTTGCGGCGGCGGCGGAAGCGGCCGGGACCGGGGCCGCTGGTCGTGGCGCAGCCGTGCCCGCCGGCGTGCTGGCGGGCACGGCCGCGTGCAGGGACAGCCGGGCGGAGCGCAGGAAGAACGACATCTCCCGCTGGTCACCCTCGCCGCCGCTCAGCTCTGACGGGCGCCAGGCGTCGGGGTGCGACAGCACCAGGGTCAGCCCCGGCTCGCGGCCGATCACCGACCAGGGCAGCATGCAGTGCTCCCTGCTGTCGTCGGACAGCACGAAGTCGCCCACGGTGGTGCCATTCACGCTCACCGCGAACCGCTGCGACGGATGCCCCGGCCCGGTCAGCACGCCCATGTCAAACTCGATCCGGTAGTCGCCGCTCGCCTCGGGCCGCGTCAGCACCAGCAGGCTCTGCTGCCCGAGCATCCAGATGCCGAAGTTCTCTGGCTCCGACCAGCCGGTGCCGCGATACTCGCCGCCGTTGCCGGAAAAGCCGAAGTCCATGGTCAGGTCGTTCGCCATGCGGTGTCCCTCGCGCGCTGCGGCGGCCGGCGGCCGGCACCGGCCCGTGCCACGTCGTGTGGCATTATCCTACACCCCCGAGGATTACCAAGGTGTGTTCAAACCCGGGCTGGCCCGGACACGCCCACGGCGATGCAGCAAGCAAGGCCAGGGCTCTGCCTTGGACCCGCCAAAGGCCAAGGCCTTCGGACACCGATTTACTTAAACAAGTGGACTCCAAGAGCGAGCCTTTGGCGGGGTTTGAGGCCCATGCTTGAAGGAGGGGCCTCAACCTTTCTTCTTGTGCCGGCCGCTCACCCCTGCAGCCGCAGCACCTCGATCGCCACCGACTTCACCAGCGCCAGCGCCGCCCCGCCCGCCCGCAGCCCGAGCCCTGCCACCGCGTCCGGCGTCACCCGCGCCAGCATCGGCTGCCCGTCCACCGCCAGCTCCACCAGCGCCACGCCCCCCGCCTCCGCCACCGCGCCCACCCGGCAGCGCAGCACGTTGTGCACGCTGATGCCGCGCGGCGCCTCGGTCGCCAGGATCACCTCGCGCGCCGGCACCCGCAGCCGCAGCGCCGTGCCCACCGACGCCGCCAGCAGCGGCAGCCACACCGTCTGTCCCTCCTGGCCCCCCGCCTCCTGGCCTCCAGCCTCCAGCGCCACCGCCGTCAGCCCGCGCGCCGCGTCGTGCCCCCGCACCACCGCCCGCAGCAGCCCCGCGGCGTCGTCGCGCCGCGCGAGCGCCAGGTCCGCCCGCCCCGCCACCTCCGCCACCGGCCCCGCGCCCGCCACCCGCCCCGCCTCGATCAGCACCAGCGTGTCCGCCAGCCGCGCCACCTCGTCGAGCGCGTGCGTCACGTACAGCACCGGCAGCGCCAGCTCCGTGCGCAGCCGCCCCAGGAACGGCAGGATTTCCCCCCGCAGCCCGGCGTCGAGCGAGGCCAGCGGCTCGTCCATCAGCAGCAGCCGCGGCTGCGACAGCAGCGCCCGCCCGATCGCCACCCGCTGCCGCTCGCCGCCGGACAGCGTCCCCGGCCTGCGCGCCAGCAGCCGCTCCAGCCCGAGCAGCGCCACCACCGCGTCGAACCCGATCGCCCCGCCCGGCGCCGCGCGGCGCAGCCCGTAGCGCAGGTTCGCCGCCACGCCCATATGCGGGAACAGCCGCGAATCCTGGAACACCAGCCCCACCTGCCGCCGCTCTGGCGTCACCGCGGACAGCACCTCGCCGTCCACGCACACCCGGCAGTGCTCCGCGCGCAGCAGCCCCGCCACCGCCGCCACCACGCTCGACTTGCCCGAGCCGGACGGGCCGAACAGCGCCACCACGCCGGGCGTCGGCGCCTCGAACGCCACGTCGAGCGCGAAGCCGGGGCGGCGGTGGCGTAGGGACACGCTCAGCACCGGAGCCTCAAGGCACGCAGGGCCAGGGCTCTGCCCCGTTGCCTGGAAGCGGGGACCCGCCAGGGGCGGCGCCCCTGGACCGGCGCATGAAAGAAGCCCGGGGCGCCATCGGCCGGAACGAACGGGAGTGTTCCACTGCCAAGGGAGAGACCTGCATCATCGGAGAATTCCATGATCGTCGACCACGTCCTGGAGACACTGACGGGTCCCGGACTGTTCGCCTGGCGCAGTGTCCGCACCGGCCATTTTGCTTACACGGAAGCGTGAGCTACCCTGGATGGATGTCAAAACAGCTCGCGTCACTCATGCTCGTGTTTCTCTGCAGCGCCTGCGCCCTGGTGAACGAGCACGTCGACGTCGCGTATACGCCCGATCCCGCCATCCCCCGCGTGCTTGCCGCAAACCCCGGCGGCGTGATGCTGGACGTGACCGATCGGCGGCGTGCCGAGAGCCCCGACTGGATCGCCGACAAGAAAAACGGCTACGGCATGAGGCTCGCGAACGTGCTGGCGCAGAAGCCGGTGACGGATCTCGTGCGCGACGCACTGGCGCAGGAACTGACGGCACGGGGCTTTCAAGTCGGCACGACCGGAGCCACCGCGAGCGTGGAGGTGTCGCGGCTGGAGTCGATCTACCAGCTTCGCATCCTGAGCGTCGGCGCCATCGGCTACGCCGACCTGTCCGTGCAGGTGCGCCGCCCGGATGGCAGCATCGCCTATGCCCGCACTTTTTCCGCGGAGAACGACGAGGAGGCCAGCCTCGGCGGCACCGCCGGGCAGGCGCGACGCAGCGTGGAGCGCATCCTGACCAGGGTCATCGGACAGGTCGTCTCCGACCCGGCGTTCGTCACCGCCCTGTCCAGCCTGCCACGCCTGAGCTGAGGCGCGTCGCCCGACTCCGCCGCGAGCGCCAGCCAGGCATTCCCCGGTAGTGGGTCAACCTGAACCCAGGGTTCGGATCGTCATCCGTCCGACCGTCTCGCCGCGAAAGCCCTGTTCCTTTTGCTTTCGCACTGTGCCTAGCCTGCCGTCGACCCCCGGCTCGAACCGGGCGGCGAGCCAGGGAGGATGCAGCGTGTCAGGTGCCGCGAATGCGGGCGCGAGCCCGGGGGGCCAGCAATGGGGATCCCACAACACGGTGACGGTGGTGGACCCATCGCCGGTGAACTGGCTGTCCATCACCTGGAACACCATGGAGGAGCCCAACCGGGTCGACCATGAAGGCATGGGCCAGCCGAGCCTCGCCGCAGGCTGGTCCTGGGTGGACGACGAGACGCTGGAACTCGATATGCGCCGCAACGCGGTGTATCAGGACGGCGAGAAGTACGACGCCAACTCGTTCAGGCTGGCGTTCGACAAGGTTCAGGAGTGGACCAACCCGCACCCGCCCGGCGCGTTCCTCAACTTCGCCCCGGACACCACGCTCGCCGTGGTCGACGAGAACACGGTGCGGATGCGCTTCCCCGGCGGCGACGCGGCCGCGCTGATGAAGCTGCGCGGGATGCACATGCCCTCGACCCGGTTCTGGAACGAATGGGGCTTCGTCGACCCCAGGACAGGGTCCGCCGAAGGCCACTGGTGAGTCATCGATGCGCCCGGTCCGTGGGGGACTGGTCCATTCGTGCTGGCCGAGGGCACTTCGAGGATCGACGAGCGTACGCCCACCGTCGTGCTTGAGCCCAACCCGACGCACTGGAATCCCGAGCGGATCCCCAGCGTGCGGATCGTCTACGACGACGCCACCGGCAAGGAGGAGGCGCTGGCCTCGGTCGCCGCCGGCGACGGCCGCGTCGACGTCGTCACCGACCTCAGCCCAGCGGAGGCGCGCGCGTTCTCCGGCGGCACCCACGCCAGCCTGCTGAGCAAGGCCGCCAAGACCGTGCTGGTCGGCGTGTTCAACGAGACGCCGGACGACTCGCCCTGGCGCGACGTGGCGATGCGCCGCGCCCTGAACCAGGTCGTGGACCGCGCCGCGATCGTCGCGGCGCTCGACGGCCACGCCTCGGTGATCCCGGCGCTGATCCAGCCGGGCCGCTACGGCGCGGACGGGTCGCTGCGCCCCTACGCCCTCGACCCGTCGGCCGCGAGACCGGTGGCCGAGGCGCTGGCGGGCCGCCCGCTGGTGGTGATGTCCTCGGCGGACTGGGCGCCGGTGGCCGAGGCGCTCGCCGCGCAGCTCGACCAGGCCGGGATCGCCGTCGAAGTGGTCTACGGCAAGGAGGAGCCTGCGCGCTGGGACCTGCGCCTGACCTGGCACTTCGACTGGTCGCCGCAGTTCCCGGTGGGCGTGGTGCACCGCGAGTTCTTCGGCGCCAACGGCGGCCTGCGCGCAGGCCCCGAGGACCCGGCGTTCGACGCGCTCTACACCAGGCTGCTGCACACGCCGCACCAGCCCGCCCAGGAGGCCGTGGTCCGCGAGGTCGAGCGCTACGTGCACGGCCAGGCCAAGGCGCTGTTCCTGGTCTCGCCGCACACCCTGTTCGCGGTCAGCAACCGGGTGGAGTTCGTGGCCTACGACACGTGCATGTCGGAGCTGGCGGAGACGCGCATCCGCTGACGGCGGCGGGGAGGGCCAGGCGCGGGTCCTTCCCGGACCAAAGCAAGGCCAGGGCTCTGCCCTGGACCCGCCAGGGGCAGCGCCCCTGGACCGGCGCATATAAGAAAAATCCTTAAGTGTTGGTTTCCAAAGGCGAGCCTTTGGCGGGGTCCAGGGGCAGAGCCCCTGGCCTTGCTTTCTTCCCTTCGTGCAGAATACCCCGATGATCGTCGTCACCGCCGGCCACATCGACCACGGCAAGACCGCGCTGGTGCGCGCGCTGACCGGCACCGACACGGACCGCCTTCCCGAGGAGCGCGCCCGCGGCATCACCATCGAGCTGGGCTTCGCCTTCCGCGCCGCCGGCACCGCCTCCGCCCTCGCCTTTGTCGACGTCCCCGGCCACGAGGCCCTGGTGCGCATGATGCTGGCCGGCGCCACCGGCGCCGGGTTCGCCCTGCTGGTCGTCGCCGCCGACGAAGGCCCGCGCCCGCAGACGGTGGAGCACCTGGCGATCCTCGACCTGCTCGGCGTGGCGCGCGGCGTGGTGGCGCTGACCAGGTCCGACCGCGTGGACGATGCCCGCCTCGCGAAGGCGGCGGCGGAGGTCGCGTCGCTGCTGGCCGGCACCGGCCTGCAGGACGCGCCGGTGCTGGCCTGCTCCAGCGTGACCGGCGCCGGGATCGAGGCGCTGGCCGCGCACCTCGCCTCCGCCGCGGCCCGGCTCGACGCCGAGCGCGACACGGCGGACAGGCAGACGCGCGGGTTCCGCCTCGCGCTGGACCGGGCGTTCACCCTGCCCGGCGTGGGGCTGGTGGTGACCGGCACGGCCCACGCGGGCGAGGTGCGCGCCGGCGACCGGCTGGTGCTCTCGCCCGCCGGCCTGGAGGCCAGGGTGCGCGCCGTGCACGCCGAAGGCGCCGCCGCCCCGGTGGGCCGCGCCGGCCAGCGCTGCGCGCTCAACCTGTCCGGCCCGAGGCTGTCGCGCGAGGCCGCGGGGCGCGGCGGCTGGGCGCTCTCTCCGGAGCTGCACGCACCGACCACGCGCCTCGACCTGCGCCTGGTGCTCTCCCCCGGCGAGACGCTGCCCCCGGCGCGCGGGCTGGGCGTGCACGCGCATCTCGGCGCCGCCAGGGTGCCCGGGCGGCTGACGCTACTGGCGGCCTGCAACGACACGGCGGGCGGAGACGCGACCGCTTCGCCCGCCCGAGGCGCGGCGGAGCCTGCCCCAGGAGCCGCGTCGGGGCGTCTGGCGCGGCTGTCGCTGGACCTGCCGGTCGGCGCGCTGGTGGGCGACCGCGTGGTGCTGCGCGACGTCTCCGCCCGGCGCACGATCGGCGGCGGCCGTGTGCTCGACCCATTCCCGCCGGAGCGTGGAGCGGCCAGCCCGGCGCGGCTCGCGGCGCTGGAGGCGGGCGACCGCGCGGACCCTGGGGCGGCCCTGCGCGGCCTGCTCGCCGTGTCGGGCGCGGTGGCGCTGGACCGGTTCCGCCTGGGGCGCAACCTCGACGCCGCCGCCGAACCCGCACTGCTGGCCGCCTGCGACGCGGTGGCGCTCGGCCACGGGCAGGGCGGGCGCGAGGCGCTCGGGCGCGAGGCTCCGGGCCGCCACGCCGCAGGCCGCGGCCCCCGGAGCGGTGCACCCGCAGACGACGCCAGCCGTGTCGCCGTGCCGGGCGAGGCGTGGCGGGCGGCGCTGGCGGCGGTGCCGGCGGCGATGGCGCAGCGTCTCGCCGCGGCGCCGGACAGCTTCGGCCTGACCGCGGAGGAGGTCGCCTCCGCGCTGCCGGAGTCGCTGCGTCCGCTGGCGCCGGCGGCGCTGCGCACGCTCGTCGCCGACGGCGTGGTGCAGCGCTTCGGCCGGCTGCTGCGCCTGCCCGGCCACGAGGCCAGGCTGTCGCCCGAGGACGAGGCGGCGTGGGGCGCGGTGGCGGCGGCGCTGCGCATGGCCGGGCTCGACCCGCCGCGGGTGGCGCTGCTGGCCGAGCGCCTGGCGATGCAGGAGGCCGAGCTGCGGCCGCTGCTCGCCACCCTGGCGCGGCTCGGGCGCCTGCGCGCGGTCTCGGCGCAGTACTTCGTGCTGCCCGAGGTGCTCGGGGGCCTGGCCGTCCGCGCCGCCGCCGCGGCCGGCGAGGCGGGCCTGCTCACCGTGGGCCCGTTCCGCACCGCCACCGGCATCGCACGCCACGCCACCCTGCCGGTGCTGGAGTTCTTCGACCGCGTGGGCTTCACCCGCCGCGTGCCGGAAGGCCGCAGGCTCGCGCAGGGCTGGCCGGAATGAGGCGCTGGGCCGCGATCGCCACGGCCGTCGCGGCCGCGTGGCTCCTCGCCGGCGGCCAGGCCCGGGCGCAGAACACCAACGCCCCGGTCGCGCAGCAGGTCCGCCAGGGTGCCGACGACGTGACCGACGCCGCCGGCCAGCGCCATGACAAGAGCGTCTACACCCTGTTCGACCCCACGCCGGACGACCAGATGCGCCCGTTCAGCCCCGACCGCCCCGGCAAGTCCCACAGCCCGCTGACCGTGGACGCCGGGCATTTCCAGTTCGAGAGCGACGCCTGGAACTACGCCTTCGACCACTGGTCCCCGACCGCGACCACCTCGCGCGCCACCGTCCTCGTTGCCCCCAACCTCAAGCTCGGCCTCACCAACCGGGTCGAGCTCGACGTCGCGGCCTCGCTCTACAACAGCCTCTCCACGCGCGACGCGACGAACGGCGTGCAGCGCGCCCGCGGCGCCGGCGACCTGCTGCTCGGCGGCAAGGTCAACCTGTTCGGCAACGACGGCGGCGACCAGGCGCTCGGCCTCCTCGGCTTCGTCAAGGTGCCCACCGCCGCGCCCGGCCTGGGCAACAACATGGCCGAGTTCTTCCTCAACGCGCCCTTCGTCACCGCCCTGCCGAGGATGGTCTCGCTGACCGTCGAGCCGTCGTTCAACCTGGTGCGCACCCTGAACAAGCAGGGCTACCAGGGCGACCCGCAGATCATCCTCAACCTGAGCCGCACCGCCTTCGTGTCCACCGTCACGGCCTCGCTCGGGCTGGCGCTGGACTTTCCCGCCGACCACGCCGTCGGCCCGCGCCACACCCTCGGGCCGGCGCTGCAGTGGCTGGTCACGCCCGCCCTCCAGCTCGACGCCGGCCTCTACATCGGCATCTCCAAGGCGGCGCCGGACTACAACCCCTACGTGGGCATCGCCTTCCGCTACTGACGCCGGCCCTGGAACGCGACGGGTGAGGCAAGCAAGGCTGGGCTCTGCCCAGACCCGCCAGGGGCGAGCCGCCCCTGGACCGGCTTTACCTAAGTAAACGTTTCCAAAGGGCTCGCCCTTTGGCGGAGTTTGAGGCAGAGCCTCAACCTTGCTTGCTTCACCGGTCGCGCCCGGGATCGCCACACGGCCTGCCTTCGCCTGCCGGCCGCCGAGCCGACGCAGGTCCGGAGTTCGTGCGGCCGGCTCAGGCGGAGGCCTGCGGGTTCACGCCGAACAGCGTCACGCGGCTTCCGTCGCCGAACAGCAGGGTGGTGCCCCACGGCCCGTGCGAGGTCGCCACCGGCGGCGTCGCGTTGCTGCCGTAGTAGTAGGCGCTGTCGGTACCGACCTTGAAGCCGACGACGTCGAGCTGCCCGCCCAGCCCGTAGGGGGTCTCGAAGCGATCTGCGCCGCTGCCGGCGAACACCGTCGTGGTGCTGGCGCCGCCGATGACGGTGGTGGCGCCCTGCCCGACCACGACGACCTCCTGCCCCTTGCCCGCGGCCAGCAGGTTGCCGTCCGCCTGGTTCGCGCCGAACAGCGCGTCGCCGTCGCCGCCGCCGACCAGGGTGGTGTTGCCCGCGCCCGCGACCAGGATGGAGCCGCCGCCCTGCCCCGCTTCGAACACGCCGCCGCCGCTGCCGCCGAACAGGGTGGAGGAGCCGGCGCCGCCGCGCACCGTGTCCGACCCGGTGCCGCCGACCACGAGCAGCCCGCCTCTGCCGCCCAGCACAGAGACGCTCGGGCCGGCGGCGTACAGCGTGGCCGTGCCCGCCCCCGCCTCGACCGTGTCGCTGCCGAGGCTGGTGAGGCTGCCGCCGTCGAGGCGAAGCAGCGCGGCGCTGCCGGGCGCGGTCCCGCCGCCATCGGCGAGCGTGGCGGCGGCGTCGGATGCCTGCCAGCCGCGGATCTGCGCCACCAGGCCCGCGGTGATCTGGGTGGCGAAGCCGGCGGTGGAGACGGTGCCGACGATCTGTGCCTGCCCGTCGGCGTTCGTGACCCAGATCGGGCCGCCGCTGCTGCCGGGGCCGAGGTCGATGGTGCCGCTCAGCGCCGTGTAGCCGGCCACCTGGGTCACGTTGCCGTTACCCACCGCCTCCGGCGCGACGCCGCCGGGAAAACCCGCGATGGTGATGGCGGCCGAGTCCGTGTCCGGCTGCAGCCCGAACACCGGCCCGCTGGTCAGGGGAGTGGCGAAATCGACCAGCGCGATGTCGGACTGCGTGGTGGTGATGCTCTCCTGGTTGTTGGCGTCCGCGATCTGGTTGGTGTGGACCGCGGCGGCGTAGGTGCCGGACCCGACCTCCATCTCCATGCCGAGCGAGGTGTACTGCGGGACGCCGAACGGCACGGCCACCACGCTGACCGCCTGCCCCACCCCCTGCCGCCAGACCCCGTGCGCGGCGGTGAGCACCTCCGTGGGCGAGATCAGCGCGCCGGAGAACCGCACCCGCGAGCCGTCCGAGAAGGTGGCGAGCAGGCCCACCACCGCGTCATAGGGTGCAACGTCGCCCGGGCTGGTCGTCCGCGTTCCGCTCAATTTCGCAACATCCTGTCTCGCCGCGCGGCACGTTAGCCACAAAGCCGAAACGTGCCAACGCCTGCCAGCAAGCAAGGCCAAGGCTTTGCCCTGGACCCGCCAGGGGGAGCCCCCCTGGACCGGCTTCACTTAAGTATTGGATTCCAAAGGCGAGCCTTTGGCGGATGAGGCAGAGCCTCAACCTTGCTTGCCTGACCTCTCCCAGGCTGCGCGTCAGGCCGGCAGCGCCGCCGGGTCCACGCCGGGTCCGGGCTTCTGCAGCGCCTGCCCGGTCGGGCACAGGTCCAGCAGCGGGCAGCGTCCGCAGGCCGGGCTGCGGTGGAAGCAGCAGCGCTGCCCGTGCAGCATCAGCACTTCGTGGTTGTCGTACACCTGCTGCGCGTCCCACTCCGGCGGCAGCTGCGCCGCCAGCACCTGGTGCGACGGCCCCACCGCGAGCCCGGACGGGATCAGCCCGGTGCGCGCCGCGACGCGGTGGTGGTGGCTGTCCACCGGCAGCGCGGCGCGGCGCAGCACGCTGAAGCTGAGCACGGCGGCGCTGGTCTTCGGCCCGACGCCCGGCAGCCGCTCCAGCCACGCCCGCGCCTCGGCGACCTCCATCTCCGCCAGGAAGTCGAGCGACAGGGCGCCGCGCTCCGCCTGCACCGCGCGCAGGATCGCCTGGATGCGCGGCGCTTTCTGCTCCGGCCAGGTGACGCGCGCGATCGCGGCCTCGACCTCGGCCACGGGCGCCGCGGCCACGTCGGCCCAGTCCGGGAAGCGCGCCCGCAGCGCCTTGAAGGCGGCGCCGCTGTCGGCGTTGCGCGTGCGGTGCGACAGCAGCGAGCTGACCAGCTCGCTCATCGGGTCGAGCGCGTGGAAATACGCGATCGGGCAGCCATAGACACGGCACAGCCGGCCGTGGATCTCCAGCGCCTTGGCGGTCAGGTCCATGCACGCGCAACGCCGGGCAGGCGGCGCGGTTCGCGGCGGGGCCGGCCAGGCAAGCAAGGTTGAGGCTCTGCCTCATCCGCCAAAGGCTCGCCTTTGGAATCCATTCCTTAAGTCAAGCCGGTCCAGGGGCGGCTCGCCCCTGGCGGGTCTGGGCAGAGCCCAGTCTTGCCTGCTGCCTTCCTGCCTTGTCGCGCCTTCCTCCATGGCCAAGTCGGAATGCAGAAGCGGGCGGAGGGTACCAATGGCAGATCCGGTGGTGATCGTGGGCGGCTACGGCGCGATCGGCGCGGCGATCGCGCGCCGCGTGGTGGCGGCCGGCGGTGCCCTGCACCTGGTGGGGCGTGACCCGGCCCGGCTCGCCGCACTGGCCGAGGAGCTGGGCGCCACCCACGCCGTCGCGGACGTGATGGACCCCGACGCGCTCGCCCTCGCCGTGGGCCGTGCCGGGCCGCGTGTCGCCGGGCTGGCGTACTGCGTGGGCTCGATCGTGATGCTGCCGCTCAAGCGCGCCACCGCGGCGGACTTCGTCGACACGTTCCGGCTCAACGCGGTCGGCGCCGCGGTCGCGGTGGCCGCCGCCGGCGAGGCGATGCACGCCGTGCCGGGCAGCGGCGTGGTGCTGTTCTCCACCGTGGCCGCGCGCGCGGGCTTCGCCAGCCACTCGGTGATCGCCGCGGCCAAGGGCGCGGTCGAGGGCCTCACCGTGTCGCTGGCGGCCGAGCTCGCGCCCAACACCCGGGTGAACTGCATCGCGCCGAGCCTGACCCGCTCTGGGATCGCCGCCTCGATGACCGACAACGCCACCCTGGCCCGCGCGATCGCGGCGCAGCACCCGATCCCGCGCCTGGGCGAGCCGGAGGACGCGGCGGCGCTGGCGGCGTTTCTGCTGTCGGCCGACGCCGGGTGGATCACCGGGCAGGTGTTCGCGGTGGACGGCGGGCGCTCCACGGTGCGCACGCGGGGGTAGCCAACAGCAAGGCAAGGTTGAGGCTCTGCCTCAAACTCCGCCAAAGGCTCGCCTTTGGAATCCACCTGTCTCAGTAAAGCCGGTCCAGGGGAGGCTTCACCCCTGGCGGGTCTGGGCGGAGCTGCCAAAGGTTCCGACGATCCGCTTGGATCGTTGGAATGGGCAGCGGAGGGAGAGCCCAGCCTTGCTTGCCTGCCTTTACGCCGCCAGCGCGTGCTTGCGGCAGTGGTCCAGGTAGGCTCCCTCGTGGGTGCCCACCAGCTCCACGATCGCGCTCCACAGCCACGACGGTGCGTCGAGCGCGCCCGCGCGGTTGCGCCCCAGCTCCGCGAGCCACGCGGCGCGCTCCGACATCGACATCTGCCGCGCGTGCGCCCGCCCGACCGTGGTGGCGAGGAAGGCCGCGACCTCGACCGCCTCGTCGCGCGTCAGCGCGTCGATCTCCAGCTTGAGGTCCTGCGGCAGCAGCTCGCGGGCGAACACGGCGCGGTCGAGCAGCCGCACCGGCAGCATCCGCTCCCCCAGGTGCGGCGACAGGTGGCGCGCGCCGGCGACCACGCGCTCGGCGTTGTCGCGCGGCATGGCGGCGCGCGCGGCGCGCGGCGCTGCGGCGGCGATCGCCTCCTTGAGGTCGACGAGGCAGTGGCGCTCCGACTTGCCGCGCCCGACGGCCACCAGCACGGCGTAGCGCAGCCGGCCCAGCGAGCTGCACCCCTTGCACCAGTAAGCGGCGTCGATCACCGAGATCGGGGCGTCGTCGTCGCGCGCGCGCAGCGAGGTGACCAGGGCGCGCAGGTCATCGCGGCCGAACAGCGCGTCGATCGCCTCGCGCTCCGCCGTCTCCAGCGGCCAGAACCGCCGGCCGAGCGGGATGGCGGGCTGCGTGCCCTCGATGCGCTCGTCGGCCAGGTGCTTCCACGACCGCCCGGCGGCGCGGCGCATGGTCAGGCGCACGATCTCCGGCGTCGCCACCTCGCCGTCCGCGTCGTCGTCGTGCGGCCGGGCGAAGGCGGCCTCGTAGCCCTCCATCATGTGCTCGACCATGTGCGCCGTGGTCACGCCCGGCAGGTCGGAGCCGCGCGCCGCCATCGCCAGCGACAGCCCGAGCCGCACCAGGTCGTGCGCCGGGTTGCCGATCACGGTCTGGTCGAAGTCGCGGATCTGCACCGCGAGCGCCCCGTCGGCGCTGGCCACCGGCCCGAGGTTGCCGATGTGGCAGTCGCCGCAGATCCAGACCTGCGGGCCCTCCGGAATCGCGACGTGGTCGGACGCCTCCAGCCACTCGTAGAACCGCACCGTGCTGCCGCGGACGTAGGCGTGGGCGGACCCCGCCATCTTCTCGCGGCGCAGCGCGGTGAGCCGGGCGGCGCGGTCGGCGGGCTGGGTGGCCTGGGAGGATTGCTTCTTCATGCCGGCGATAAGAGGGACGCGACATGGGATCGGCAAGACAAGTCAAAGTCAGCAAGGCTGGGCTTTCCCTCCGCTGCCATTCCAACGATCCAAGCGGATTGTCGGAACCTTTGGCAGCTCCGCCCAGACCCGCCAGGGGCGAGCCGCCCCTGGACCGGCTTGACTTAAGTATTGAATTCCAAAGGCGAGCCTTTAGCGGAGTTTAAGGCAAAGCCTCAACCTTGCCTGCCTCACTGCGCCAGGGGCGGCCCCTTGACCACCTGGGCGAGGTCGGCCGGGCGCAGCCACATCGCGAACGCCTGGCGGATCTCCGGCGCGGTGATCTCCAGGTATCGCCGTGCCGCCACCTGGTCGGCGTCGAGCGGCAGGCCGAGGTCGGCGAGCCGCAGGTAGAGCCCGGCGATGGCGCCGACGCTGGCGCGCTGCATCGGCAGGCGGCGCAGCACCTGCGCCTTGGCCCGCGCCAGCTCCGAGTCCGGCACCGCAGTCGCCTGCATGTCGGCGATGTCGCGCACCACCAGCGCCCGCGCCCGCTCGACGTTCTCCGGGTCGGCGCCGAACGAGACCGAGTAGTCCGCCCGGGTGCGCGACCAGTCGAGCGCGCTGTTCACCGTATAGACGTAGCCGGTGCGCACCCTGAGGTCGCGGTATAGCCGCGAGGAGAAGCCGCCGCCCAGGATGGTGTTGCCCAGCATCAGCGTGTAGCGGTCCGGACTCCCCACCGGCAGCGCCACAGACTCTGCCAGCGACACGCTGTCCTGCAGGCTGCTCGCGTCGGGCACCCGCGCCTGCGAGGCGGCGCTGGGGCCGGCCGGCGGCAGGTCGATCGCCGGCGTGGGCCCCGGCGCCGCCCAGCCGCCGAACGTCTCCCCCACAACCCGGCGCGCCTCGGCCACAGAGACGTCGCCCAGCACGACGAGAGTCGTCAGGTCCGGCCGGTATGCCGCCGCGTAGTAGGCGCGCACGTCGTCGGGCCGCAGGGCGGAGAGCGTCTCCGGCGTGGCCTCGCGCAAGGTCGGGTCGCCGTCGGACACGAGGGCGCGCTCGACGGCGCGGTGGAACAGGTAGTCGGGCGACTGCAATGCCCCGGCCACCCCCTGGGCGAGCTGGTCGCGCACCCGGACGAAGGTGGCCTCGGGGAAGCCGGGCGAGAGGAAGGCGGGGCGCAGCTCGTTGTCGGCGAGCAGCGCCATGCCGCGCCCGAACTCCGGGGCCAGCACCCGGAGCGTGAAGCCAGGGCCGGCCCGCTCGACGGCGGCGATGTCGTCGACCGCGCGGCGCAGCGCCAGCCGGTCGCGGGTCCCGGTGCCCTGGTCGAACAGCGCGCCGGCCAGCTCTGCGACGCCCTCCTGGCCGGCGGGCTCCTGGGTCTGGCTCACCGCGCGCACCCGGCCGTAGACGGAGACGGTGTGGCTCACGTGCTCCGGCTGCACGATCAGGCGCAGCCCGTTCGGCAGCACGCTCACGTCGGGCGGCTCCGGCGCCGCCGGCAGGTGCAGCCCCGCGAGCGCGTTGGCGGCCCACTCCGGCAGCGCCACGGGGTGGTCGGGTGGCGCACTGAAGGTCTCCGCGCCCCCGAAGCCCGCGCCCGTCACCGGCTTGCCGGAGCTGCGCGGCGTCAGGATCGCCGTGACCGTGCCCGCGGGGTCGAGCAGCGTGCGCGCCAGCCGGTTCACCTCGTCGGGCGTGACCGCGGCGTAGGCCCGCGCCAGGTCCTCGGGCGAGTCCGCACCCTGGAACGCCAGCACGCGCGACCAGGTGCGCGCCAGGCCGGCGATGCTGTCGCTCTCGAAGGCGAGCTGCGCCAGCTCCTGCCGCCGCGCCGCCTCCACCAGCTCCGCGGGCACGCCGTCCCGCGCTGCGTCGGCCAGCACGCGCCGCATGTCGGCGAGCAGCGGCGCCGGGTCGCCACCCCTGGGGAACGCGCCGATCGCCAGCCCGAAGCCCACGCCCGGCTTGGCCTGGAACTGGAACTGCACCATCAGCGCGCGGCCCTCCGGCACCAGCCCGTACAGCGCGCCGCGCTCGCTGCCCAGCACGTCGCCCAGGATGTCGGCGGCGGCGAAATCGTGCGTGGTCAGCCCCGGCATCCGGGTGCCCAGCGCCACCAGCCCGACCGGGAAGTCCGTGGCCAGCGAGAGGGTGCGCGCCTGCACCGGCCCCACGGTGAACGCGGCGTGCTCCGGCACCGGGCGGGCGGGGATGTCGCCGAACGCCGCCCGCGCCTCGGCCAGCGCCGCCGCCGGGTCCACGTCGCCGGCGATGACCAGGATCGCGTTGTTGGACGCGTACCAGCGCTCGTAGAACGCGCGGAGCAGGGCAGCGTCGGTCCTGTCGAAGGAGGGGCGGGTGCCCAGCGCGTCGTGCGCGTAAGGCGTGCCCTCGAACAGGATCGCCTGCATCTGCGACAGCGCGTCGTAGACCGGGCTGGACAGGTCGCGCGAGACCTCCTGCTCGATGGCGCCGCGCTCCTGCGCCCAGTCCGCCGGCGTGATGCTGAGCCCGCGCATCCGCAGCGCCTCGCTGCGCAGCGCCACGCCCAGGTCGTCCGCCGGCACGGTGTAGGTGTACTGCGTGACGGTCTCGGTGGTGTCGGCGTTGTACACCCCGCCCAGCAGCGCGCCCATCTCGGCGAGCTGGTCGCGGTCGAGCCCGGCGCTGCCGCGGAACATCATGTGCTCCAGCGCGTGCGCGGTGCCGGGAAAACCCTCCGGCGCGTCGTTCGAGCCGGCCAGGTAGTTCAGCTCCGTTGACACCACCGGCGCCAGGCGGTCCGGCACCACCACGACGCGCAGCCCGTTGTCCAGCGTCGCGCGCAGCACGCCGCCGGGCACGCTGCCCGACAGGCCCGCCGGCGCGTCCGCGCGCACGGCTCCAGGCACCGCCACTAGAAGCACAGCCGCCGCCATCCCGATCAGCCGATGCCGCAATCCCGCCTCCCGCGTGGTCCTGAGCACCACAGATAAGGGCGCCGGTGCGGGGAACCAGGACCGGCGAGGCAGGCAAGGTTGAGGCTCTGCCTCAAACTCCGCCAAAGGTAGGCCTTTGGAATCCAATACTTAAGAAAGCCGGTCCAGGGGGGGCTTCCCCCCTGGCGGGTCTGGGCAGAGCCCAGCCTTGCTTTCTGACAGGCCGATGCCAGGGCTTCTCACGCCGCATCCGGCGGCATTTCCTCCCCGCGGTACGCCTCCGGGTCGATCGGCCCGCCCGCCGCCTCGACCGCCTGCCGGTCCGCTTCCCCCAGCGTCTCCGCGAGCGGCGCGATGCGCTTCCAGGCCGGGAACGGCTGGCGCCCCGCGGCGTCGGGCACGTGGCGCGACAGGGCGCCGGGCGCTCCCGTGTGGATGTAGCGGCCGCAGTTGACGAACATCGTCTCCACCGCGACGCGCACGACCGCCTCCGCGCCCGGGTACGCGGCAAGCAGCGGGTCGGCGTCAGGCAGCCGCGCCGTGCCCTGCACGCGCAGCCGGCGCGGGTGGGCGAAGTCGATGAACAGCAGCCCGACCTGCGGGCTCGCCCCGAGGTTGCCGAGCGAGAGGAACATGCCGTTGCCGTCGTAGGACGGGAACGCCAGCTCGCCCGGCGCGGTGACGCGCACGAAGCCGGGCGCGCCGCCCTTGTAGGACACCGTGGGCCAGCCGCGATGGTCCACCGTGCTGAGGAAGAACAGCGCGGCGCCTTCGACGAACGCGCGGTCGGCGGCGTCGAACTCCGGGTGCGCGAGGCTCTCCAGCCGGTCGGCGAGGCGCTGCGTGCCGTGCCGGTCCTGCAGCGCGCGGTGGGTCGGTCCGTACAGGTGGCTCATTGCCGGCAGCTCCAGGGTCCAGGGCGCATCCCGCCGCAGTATAGGGAGGCCAGGCGCATCCCGTGAAGCCGGTCGGCTCCATGCGCCCCCGGGCGCTGTTGCGCCACCGACTGGCGTGCGGCTTGCTAGGTCCGCGCGGGGTCGCGCCGCGACGTGCGCGAGGACCGCCGCGACCCGGGGAGGACTCGATGCCCAGGCTGTTCCACGATCCCGTGTCGCCGGCCTGCGCCGGCCCGGGCTGCGGCTGCCGCGAGGGCCTCGCGGCGTCGGCCTGCGCCGGACCGGCCGAGGACGTGGCCGCACGTGTGGTCGAGGCCGCGGTGGCGCGCGCCGTGCTCGGCCGCGGCGCCGCGCGACGGCGCCTGCTGGCCGGCGTGGGCTCCGCCGCCGCGATGGCCGCGCTGGCGCAGGTTTTTCCCTTCGCCGCCGCCACCGAGGCCTTCGCGCAGGCGCCCGGCGCGCCCGAGAAGAAGAGCCTGCGCGTCGGCTTCATCCCGATCACCTGCGCCACGCCGATCATCATGGCCGGCCCGATGGGCCACTACGCGCGCCAGGGCCTCGACGTCGAGCTGGTCAAGACCGCCGGCTGGGCGATCGTGCGCGACAAGGCGATGGCCGGCGAGTACGACGCCGCCCACATGCTGGCGCCGATGCCGCTGGCGATCTCCATGGGCGTCGGCTCCGCGCCCGTGCCCTGGACGGTGCCCGCGATCGAGAACGTCAACGGCCAGGCGATCGTGCTGGCGCTCAAGCACCGCGACTGCCGCGACCCCGCCACCTGGCGCGGCATGAAGCTCGGCGTGGCGTTCGACTTCTCGATCCACAACTACCTGCTGCGCTTCGCTACTACCTCGCCGAGGCCGGCATCGACCCGGACCGCGACGTGCAGATCCGCGTGCTGCCGCCGGCCGAGATGGTCGCCAACCTGCGCGCCGACAACCTCGACGGCTTCCTCGGCCCCGACCCGATCAACCAGCGCGCCGTGTACGACGGCGTCGGCTTCATCCACCTCCTGTCGCGCGAGATCTGGGACGGCCACCCGTGCTGCGCCTTTGCCGTCTCGCGCGGCTTCGCGCAGGCCGCGCCCAACACCACCCACGCGATGCTGCGCGCCGTGGTCGAGGCCGCCGGCGATGCCAGCAAGCCCGGGAACCGCAAGGACATCGCCGACACGATCGCGGTGCCGAACTACCTCAACCAGCCGCCCGTGGTCGTCGAGCAGGTGCTGACCGGCACCTACGCCGACGGCCTGGGCGGGGTGAAGCACGTCCCCGACCGCGTGGGCTTCGCGCCGATGCCGTGGGACAGCTTCGCCATATGGATCATGACGCAGATGAAACGGTGGGGCCAGGTGCGCGGCGACCTCGACTACGCCGCGGTCGCCCGCCAGGTCTACCTCGCCACCGACGCGGAGCGCGCGATCCGCGACGCGGGCCTGGCGCCGCCGGCGGCCTCCGGGCGCACGATCGTGGTGATGGGCAAGCCGTTCGACCCGGCACAGCCAGAGGCCTACCTCGCCTCGTTCCCGATCCGGCGGGGCTGATGCCCGCCCGGCAGGCAAGCAAGGTTGAGGCTCTGCCTCAAACTCCGCCAAAGGCTCGCCTTTGGAATCCATTACTTAAGGAAGGCATCCCAAAGGCTCAGCCTCGCTTGCTGCCTGCCCGATGAACCACTCCGGTGCCTGGGGCCTGAACGCCCGCGCCGCCCTGCTCTCCCTGGCGGTGCTGGCGGTCTTCCTGGGCGCCTGGCACCTAGCCGTGCGGGGCACCGCCCCGGTCGCCGCGATGGACCCCGAGTACGCCGCCCTGATGGGCCAGGCCGCGACGAAGGGCGCCTCGGCGATGCCCGGCCCGGCGCAGGTCGGCGCGCGGCTGCTGGAGCTGCTGTCCGACCCGTTCTACGACCGCGGCCCGAACGACAAGGGCATCGGCATCCAGCTCGGCTGGTCGCTGCTGCGGGTCCTGCTGGGCTTCGGGCTGGCGGTGCTGGTGGCGGTGCCGCTCGGCTTCGCGATTGGCGGCTGGGTGCTGCTGGGGCGTGCGCTGGACCCGTTCATCCAGGTGCTCAAGCCGATCTCGCCACTGGCCTGGATGCCGCTCGCCCTCTACACGATCCGCGACAGCGGGCGCTCTGCGATCTTCGTGATCTTCATCTGCTCGATCTGGCCGCTGCTGCTTAACACCGCGTTCGGCGTGCGCAGCGTGCGACGCGAGTGGCTCGACGTGGCGCGCACGCTCGAGGTCGGGCGCTGGCGCATGGCGACGCGGGTGGTCCTGCCGGCAGCGGCGCCCACCATCATGACGGGGCTGCGCATCTCGATCTCCGTCGCCTGGCTGGTGATCGTGGCCGCCGAGATGCTCGTGGGCGGCACCGGCATCGGCTACTTCGTGTGGAACCAGTGGAACAACCTGTCGATCACCGACGTGATCGTGGCGATCCTGCTGACCGGGGTTGTGGGCATGGCGCTCGACCAGGCGCTGGCCTGGGCGGCGCGCAGGGTCGGGTACGTGGAATGAGAAAGGTCGAGGCTCTGCCTCGAACTCCGCCAAAGGCTCGCCTTTGGAAACCCCGACTCAAGTCTTTCTTTCCAAATGCCGGTCCAGGGGCGGCTCGCCCCTGGCGGGTCTGGGCAGAGCCCAGCCTTGCTTCCTGCCTTGCCGCATGACCCCTCACATCTCCGTCCAGGGCCTGCGCCGCCGCTTCCCCGGCGCCGCGCGGCCCGTGTTCGACGAGGTGTGGTTCGACGTGGCCGAGGGCGAGTTCGTCTGCCTGATCGGCCACTCCGGCTGCGGCAAGACCACGGTGCTGAACATCCTCGCCGGCCTGGACCGCGCGGACGGCGGCGCGGTGCTGGTGGACGGGCGCGCGATCGACGGCCCCGGCCTGGACCGCGCGGTGATCTTCCAGGGCCACGCGCTGCTGCCGTGGCTGAGCGTGCTGGGCAACGTGGCGTTCGCGGTGCGCTCGCGCTGGCCGCGGTGGGGGCGCGGGGAGGTCGACGCCCACTGCCGGCGATACCTCGCGCTGGTGCACCTGGCGGGCGAGGAGGCCAAGCGGCCGGCGCAGCTCTCCGGCGGGATGCGCCAGCGCGTCGGCATCGCCCGCGCGCTGGCGATCCAGCCGCGCATCCTGCTGATGGACGAGCCGTTCTCGGCACTCGACGCCCTGACGCGGGGATCGCTGCAGGACGAGGTGGTGGCGATCTCCCAGCGAGGCTCCCAGGCGGACGCCCAGGCGGGCCTGCCGGGGCGGCCCACCACATTCATGATCACCCACGACATCGACGAGGCGATGCTGCTGGCCGACCGCATCGTGCTGATGACGGCCGGCCCCGACGCCCGCGTCGCCGAGATCGTGGAGAACGGCCTGCCGCGCGGGCGCACGCGCGCCGTGCTGCACCGGTTGCCGGGCTACGGGGCGCTGCGCAATCATCTGCTCGACTTCCTGGTGGAGCGGCCGCCCGGCCGCGTCGCCGACCCCCGCCACCCGCCGGTCCGGCGCATCGGCGACCCCGATGCCGCGGCGCAGCGTGCCCACGCCTGACCGCAGAGCCCTGGCCTGATGCCCAGGCCCTCATCCAAGGAAGACCGACATGACCGACCGCGCCCTGCTTACCGAGAAGATCGTGCGCATCAAGATCGAGCAGGACCTGACCTGGTCCGGGCTGGCGGAGCTGGCCGACGGGCTGTCGAAGGAATACGTCACCGCCGCCCTGATGGGCCAGATGCAGCTCCCCAAGCCCGCGGCCGAGGCGATCGGCCAGCACCTGGGCCTCGACGACTACGAGATCAGGTTGCTCCAGCAGGCGCCGTACCGCGGCTCGCTGCCGACCACGGTGCCGACCGACCCGCTGATCTACCGCTTCTACGAGCTGATCTCGGTCTACGGCACCACGTTCAAGGCGCTGATCCACGAAGAATTCGGCGACGGGATCATGAGCGCCATCGATTTCAAGATGGATCTCGGGCGTGAGAACAACAACGCGGGCGACCGCGTCTCGATCACGATGAGCGGCAAGTTCCTGGCCTACAAGCAGTACTGAACGCCGGCATCGCCCGGAAGAAAGCAAGGCTGGGCTCTGCCCAGACCCGCCAGGGGCGAGCCGCCCCTGGACCGGCGCATGTCGAGGAAGGCTCCGAGTCAGGGCTTCCAGGAACGGAGCACAACGCACCCTGCCCCAGGCCGCCGGCACCGCGCGGAAAAGTCATGCAACTCGCCACTCGCGACCCCGTAATCGTCGGCAGACACCAGAAGGGTATCGACCCATGTTCATGCGCATCGACAAGCTCCAGGCAGCGCTGCCGGAGCCGACCAAGCCGGAGCCCAATGCCGCCGCCGCACTCCAGGAGCTGCTCGGTGGCAAATACGGCGAGATGTCGACGCTCGGCAACTACATGTTCCAGAGCTTCAACTTCCGTTCCAAGTCCAGGCTGCGCCCGTTCTACAGCCTCGTCTCCAGCATCTTCGCCGAGGAGCTGGGCCACGTCGAACTCGTCAGCACCGGCGTCTCGATGCTGAACTGCGGCCCGGGCGACACGACCGAGAACGTCGACATCTCCAAGGCGCCGTTCGCGGCCATGCAGGACGTCCGCCTCGCCGGCTCGTTCCTGAGCAACGGCGGCGGCGCAATGCCGATGAACTCCAACGCCGCGTCCTGGAACATGGACATGGTGACCACGACCGGCAACATCATCATCGACCTGTTGCACAACTTCCACCTCGAGTGCGGCGCGCGCATCCACAAGCTGCGCGTCTACGAGACGATGACCGAAGCCACCGGCCGCGAGGTCTGCGGCTACCTGCTGGTGCGCGGTTCCGTGCACGCCCACGCCTACGCGCTCGCGCTGAAGAAGCTCACCGGCGTCGAGATCGAGAAGATGCTGCCGACGCCCAACATCAACCTCGACCGCGTGCCCGAGTGCCAGAAGTACCTCAACGAGGGCAGCCACCGCCGCCTCTATCGTTTCAGCCCGGACGACTACGCCGACATCGCCGGCATCTGGTCGAATGACGAGGTCGCGCTCCCGGGCGACCCGCCGGGTCAGCTTGAGGTCGTCGACGGCCACCCGATGGGCGGCAAGATCCCCGAGCTGGACGGCAACTACGGCGCGTTCGCCCCGAACTACGCGCCCGAGGAGATCTTCGAGATCGCCAGCAAGCTCTACCAGAAGAGCCGCTGACGCAGGTGGCCCGGCGGGCGCTTCCGCCGGGCCGATAATTCGGCCGCGATCGCGGGAACCGGCGGGTGGGCACAGGCTCACCCGTTTCTTTGTTCTGTCAGCAGGCGAGGCTGGGCTCTACCTAGACCCGCCTGAGGTGAGCCGCCCACGGACCAACTTTACTTAAGGAGTGTATTCCACAGGCGAGCCTTTGGCGGAGGTTGAGGCAGAGCCTCAACCTCGCCTGCTCCGCCAGCCTCGCGACAGAGCCATACTGCTCAGCCCGCCAGTGTCTCCAGCGCCACCACCTCCACCACCGCCGCGACCGGCACCGCGCCGCGCAGGTGCGGGAACGGGTCCTGGTCCGGCTCGCTGCGCACCCACTCCAGCGCCGCGCCGCACAACTCCGGCCGGAACCGCAGCGCCAGCATCCCGCTGCGGCCCGCGAAGTGCCGCGCCGCCACGAAGCCGAGTTGCGCCCGCGTGCAGCAGTGCAGGAACCCGTCGCGCGCCAGCTCCGGCGGCGCATGGCGACCCGACGCCCGGGCCTCCGCCCACGCGGCCGCGTCCAGGACGTGGAACAGGGTCTCCGCCATCGCGCCACCCTGCAAGGACACGCGAAAGCAGGCAAGGCTGGGCTCTGCCCAGACCCGCAAAGGGTCCGAGGACCCTTTGATCCCATTTACTTAAGTATTGGATTCCAAAGGCGAGCCTTTGGCGGAGTTTGAGGCAGAGCCTCAACCTTGCTTGCTTCCCCGGGCGCCGAAGGTCCCCGCTCTTGCCTTCCCGCCCCCGCCGTTGCACCCAGGGGACACAGTCCGCCAGGAGGCTCCCGCCATGGCCGCCCCGACGACGCTGCGCATCGAGACCCTGTCCGGCGCCGCCCTGCTCCCGGTGCTGCCGGCGCTGCACGGCCTGCGCGCCGCGGTGTTTCGCACTTGGCCCTACCTGTACGACGCCGACCCGGAGTACGAGGCGTCCTACATGCGCGTCTACGTCGAGAGCGAACGCGCCGCGATCGTGGTGGCGTTCGACGGCGAGCGCCCGGTCGGCGCGTCCACCTGCCTGCCGATGGTCGACGAGAGCGCGCGGGTCGTCGCCCCCTTCGTGGCGCTGGGCCTCGACCCCGATCGCTTCTTCTACTTCGGCGAGTCCGTCCTTCTCCCCGAGTACCGCGGCCAGGGCGTCGGCGTGGCGTTCTTCGCCGGCCGCGAGGCCCATGCGCGCCAGGTCTCGGACGCGGATTTCGCCTGCTTCTGCTCGGTGCGCCGCGCGCTTGACCACCCGCAGCGGCCCGCGGGCTGGGTGCCGCTCGACGGGTTCTGGCGCCGCCGCGGCTACGCCCCCGTGCCGGGCCTGGCCTGCGTGATGAGCTGGCGCGAGGTCGACCACGCCGAGGAGATGCCGCACGAGCTGGCGTTCTGGGCGCGTTCCCTGACCGGCGCCGCGCTGCCGCCGACCGGACCGGGATCGTCGGCGCTGCCGACCGGGCCGGACATGTCGCCACCGCCGACCGGGCCGGGCGCCACGCCGTGACCGCGCTGCGCCTCGCCCTGCTGCAGCAGCCGATCATGCGCCCGGCCGACTTCCCCGGATGGGCGGCGCTGCTGGACGCCCGCGTCGCCGAGGCCGCCGCAGCCGGCGCCGAGCTGCTGGTGATGCCCGAATACGGCTGCGTCGAGCTGGCCGGATGCGCCGCGCCCGCCGCCGCCCAGGACCCCGCCCCCGACGTGGCGCGCGAGCTGGACGTGGTGTGCGCCGCCACCGAGCGGCTGCTCGACGCGATGCGCGCCACCGCCCGGCGGCACGGCGTGTGGCTGCTGCCCGGCACGCTGCCGGTGCGCGACGCCGCACCCGACGGCCGCCCGCGCACCCGCAACCGCGCCCCGCTGATCGCACCGAGCGGCCGCTGCGCCTTCCAGGACAAGTCCGTGATGACCCGCTTCGAATCCGAGGTCTGGGACATCGCTCCCGGCGAGCCGCCCGCGGTGTTCGACACGCCCTGGGGCCGCATCGGCATCTGCATCTGCTACGACATCGAGTTCCCCCCGCTGGCCCGCGCCCAGGTTGAGGCCGGCGCCTTCCTGATCCTGGCGCCGTCCTGCACCGACACGATCGCGGGCTTCAACCGCGTGCGCCTGTCCGCACGCGCCCGCGCGCTGGAGAACCAGTGCTACGTCGCGATCGCGCCGACGGTGGGGGCGGCGCCCTGGCTCGGCACGCTCGACGCCAACCGGGGCTACGCCGCGGTGTTCGGCCCGGTGGACCGCGGCTTCCCCGAGGACGGCGTGCTGGCCCGCGGCGCCCTGGACGCGCCGGGCTGGGTGTACGCCACCCTCGACCCCGCGCGGCTCGACGCGGTGCGCGCCGACGGCGGCGTGCGCAACCACCGCGACTGGCCGGGCGCGGTGCCGGCGTGCCGCGTGGCGGAGATGACGTGAGCAAGGTCGAGGCCCCGCTTTCAAGCACTGGGCCTCAAGCTCCGCCAAAGGCTCGCCTTTGGAAACCCCGACCCGGGTTCTTCTCTAATTGCGCCGGTCCAGGGGCGGCTCGCCCCTGGCGGGTCCGGGCAGAGCCCGGCCTTGCTTCCTTTTGACCACGATCTGGCTCCTCGCCGGCGAGGCCAGCGGCGACGTCCTCGGCGCTCGCCTGATGCTGGCCCTGCGCGCCCGGCGCCCCGACCTGGAGTTCGCCGGCGTCGGCGGCCCCCGCATGGCCGAGCTTGGCTTCCGCACGTTGTTCCCCATGCACGACTTGGCCGTGATGGGCTTGGTGGAGATCCTGCCCCGCCTGCGCCTGCTGCGCGCGCGCCTCGCCGAGTGCGCCGCCGACATCGCCCGCACCCGCCCCGCCGCGGTGGTGACGATCGACAGCCCCGGCTTCGCGCTGCACCTGCTGCGCCGGGTGGCGCCCCTGGGCATCAAGCGCGCGCATTACGTCGCCCCGCAGGTCTGGGCGTGGCGCGAGCACCGTGTCCGCCGCTTCCCCGGCCTGTGGGACCGGCTGCTGTGCCTGCTGCCGTTCGAGCCCGCCTGGTTCGCCCGCCACGGCCTGGAGGCGCGCTTCGTCGGCCACCCCGTGCTCCAGTCCGGCGCGGACGCGGGCGACGGCGCCCGCTTCCGTGCCCGCCACGCCATCGCACCTGACGCGCCGGTGGTGGTGCTGATGCCCGGCAGCCGCAGGAGCGAGGCGCCGCGCCTGTTGCCGGTGTTCGGCGAGGCGCTGGCGATCCTGGCGCAGCGGGTGCCCGGCGTGGTGCCGGTGGTGCCGGTCTCGCCGATCGTCGCTGGCACGGTGCGCGCAGCCGCCGCCGGCTGGGCGGTCCGGCCGGTGATCGTCACCGACCTGGACGACAAGCACGACGCCTACGCCGCGGCCGGCGCCGCGCTGACCAAGTCGGGGACCTCGACGCTGGAGCTGGCGCTGGCGGGGGTGCCGATGGCGGTGACCTACCGCGTCAACCCGCTCAGCGCGGCGATGGCGCGGCGCATGATCCGCGTGCCGCACGTCGCCATGGTCAACCTGCTGGCCGGGCGCGAGGTGGTGCCGGAGCTGCTGCAGCGGGACTGCACCGCCGCCACGCTCGCGGCGACGCTGGAGCGGCTGCTGAGCGACGCGGCGGCGGCGGGCGCGCAGCGCGCGGCGTTCGCGGGCGTGATGGCGAGCCTGCGGCCACCCGGCGAGACCCCGTCCGAGGCGGCGGCGCGCGAGGTGCTGGGGCTGCTGGACGGCTGACAGAAAGTAAGGTTGAGGCCCCACCTTCAAGCATGGGCCTCAAACTCCGCCAAAGGCTCGCCTTTGGAATCCATTCCTTAAGTAAATCGGTTTCCAAAGGCCTGCCTTTGGCGGGTCCAGGGCAGCGCCCTGGCCTTGCTTTCCTGCCTCACTGGAACGGCGAGAACCGCAGGCTGGTGAGCACCATGTTCTCGTCCGTACCGGGATGCCCGCCGACGCCGCCGAAGATGTCGCGCCGCGTGTAGGAGTACTGCACGCCCGCCTGCACGGTGCCGAACCCGCCGTGGTAGAACCGCCACCACCCTCCGACCGAGCCCTGGGTGATCCCGGACGTGTTGGCCACGCAGGTCGCCGTGCTCAGCTCGATGCCGCAGCCGGCGTTGCTGTACAGCGGGCTGCCGTAGCCGTACCCCTTGCCGCCGGCCGAGAACGCGGTGCGGCTGACCTGCTCGGTGCCGGCGTAGCCGTACAGGTCGAAGTTCTTCGCCGGGTGCCCGATCAGCCCGACCAGCACCTGGTACTCCGCCAGCGGCGCGGGCGACCCGTCGGCCGACAGCGTGGCGTCCGGCAACTGCCCGGAGCCGTAGCGCCCGATCCCGTAGCCGGCGAGCCCGCTGGCCTGGAAGTCCAGCACCCCCCTGATGAGCGGCAGCACCATGCCCGCGCCGCCGCCGCCGGCCAGCACGGTGGTGTTGTGGCCCGCGCCCACCACGCTGACCCGGTCGTGCAGGAAGCGCGCGAGCCCGTACGCCTCGAAGTGCCCCCAGCCCGGGTCGAACGCCGCCTTGACGACCAGGTCGGGCGCGACCTCGTCGCTGTAGGTGTTGCCGGAGAAGAACTCCGCGCCGCCGGGATTGTTGACGTTGACCGTGCCGGTCGTCGAGCCGCTGCCGTTCGGCCCCACGTAGTAGTTGGTCTGCGAGCCCTCGATCGACGCCGCCAGCCAGACGCGGTGGTTGTCGAAATCCTTGGCGATGCGGAGCTGCGGCTGGCGCGCCCAGTTGAAGCCGGGCACGTACTGCGCGTCGATGGTGAGCGGGATGTCCTCCTGGCGCGGCGTGACGCCGATCTTGTTCAAGGTGAGCAGGCTCCAGGCCTGCCCGGCGAGGACGTGCAGGCCCGACGCCTTGCCGTCGTAGGTCGCGTAGAACTGGCGCAGGCGCGGCGTGTAGCTGTCGCTCTCCAGCGAGTTGGCGGTGGGCGCCGCGCCGAGGAAGTCGGACTCGACGTAGCCCGCGAGGTGGACCAGCGGCGTCGGGTCGTCCTGCACCAGCAGCGACACCCGGCTCTGGCGGGCGGAGAAGCGGAACTCGCTCTCGTGCGCGGCCGGCGACTGGCGCTCGGGGATGCCGATGTAGGTGGAGCCGATGTCGGCGCTCTCGTTGCGGCTGCGCAGCACGTCCTCCAGCGCCACAAACCCGCCGAACGAGACCGTGGCGTTGCCCACCCTGAAGGTGCCGAGCGGCCCGCCGGTGACGCCGGCCTGCTGCTGGCCGATCGAGCCGGGCGTGTTGAGGCTGACGCCGTTGCGCGCGCTGGTGGCGCCGAATTCGCCGCCCTGGCCGCCTCCACCCTGGCCCGGCCGGGCCGCGAACTGCGCCGCCTGCCCGCCCTGGTCGCCGCCGCCTCGGTCGCCGCCGCCCTGGCCAGCGCCGCCTTCGCCGCCGCCCGGCCGCAGGACCGGCGACCCCTGCGCCAGGGCTTCGCCGCGCCCGCCCGCGCCCCGTGCGCCGTCCGCAAGGCGACCGCCGGAGCCGCCTTGCGCGGCGCTGCCCGTGCTCGCGGCGCGCGCCTCGGCGCGGGCCTGCGCAGCCTCGGCGCGGGCGCTGCGCACCTGGGCATCGCGCGACGCGAGGTCATGCCTCACCTGCCCGAGCTGGGTCTGCAACGCCCGGATCTGCGCCTCGATCACGGCGAGGCGGGGGTCCTCGGCCGCGCGCGCCGGCCCGCCCGCGCCGCACCAGACGAGCGCGCCCGCCGCAAGCAGCACGGTGCGCGAGTGGAAACGTTGCGGCATGGCGCCCTCCGACGATCGGCTGGCCGCAGCATAGGAGACGAGCGTCCGCGCTTCCGGCGCAAGACGATGACATTTCGGCCCGCGTTCCGACGCGGCGACGCAACGAGGTTTGCGCGCCGCACGTTCTGCTGAAGCATCGATCCTGCCGGCGACAGTCGGATGCGGTCGGCCAGGCAAGCAGGGTCGGGGCTTCGCCTCGTCCGCCAGAAACTCGCCTTCGGGACCCGTTCGCCGAAGGCGGGGGTTTCCGAAATCCCCATGCCTGAAGGAGAGGCTTTCGGCGGGTCTGCGCAAAGCCTAGCCTTGCCTGGCGACGGGCCAGTGCCTTCCCGCCGCCCGGCACAACCCGCCGCTCGTGCGGTCCAGGCACCTGCGACGCTTTCGAACCAGACGTGAGGCCGGACCACCCGGCCCGGACAGGGGAGCGTACCGGATGAGCGTATCGCAGCGTACCGTCTTCGTCGGCCAGGACAGCCGCCCCAATCCCGGCGACAACCTCGGCCTGTGGACCACGACCGGCACCACCCCCATCGAGGGCGTGGCACTCGCCGGCCCGCCGGGCGGAGGCATCGCGCCGTCCGTCCAGGGCATCGCCGCGCTCCCCGGCTCGCTCGTCCTGGCCTCGGACAACGAGGTGGCCGGTCCGCTGTTCGTCACCGACCCCGCCACCGGCCTGTTCAGCGAGCTTGCCGTGCTGCCCGGCGCCTCGCCCAACGACCTGGTCTCCGCCGGGCCGCTGGTGCTGTTCAACGGCGGGAGCGGCGCCGGCAACGCCCTGTTCCGCACCGACGGCACCGCCGCGGGCACGGTCGCGGTGCCCGTTCCCGCGGCCCCCGCCGGCCTCGCGCCCTCCAACCTCTATGCTTTCGACGGCGGCGCGCTCTTCACCGGCTACGGCGCGGACAACGACGTGGACGTGTACTTCACGGACGGCACCGCCGCCGGCACCCGCGAGATCGCCGCCTTCGCACCGCCCGTCCAGCAAGGCATAAATGGGGGAATACTCAACCTCGTGCCGCCCACCGCGTCCTTCGACCCGATCGGCACGCTGGGCGGCCGGGTGGTGTTCGCGGGCCCAGGCCCTAGCGGCGGCCTCGGCCTTTGGTCGACCGACGGCACCACCGCCGGAACGACGCCGATCGCGACAACCGACGTGTCTCCGACCGGCCCCTCGATCCTCCTGGGCGGCCGGCTTCTCTATGCCGCTTCGTTCAGCAACGGTGCCGGAGTCTTCCAGGGGCTCTACGCCACGGACGGCACCGCGGCCGGCTCCGTGGAGGTCAGCGCGCTGGACAGCGGCCCCGACGCCGCGAGCGAGGCGAGCGGCCTGACGCTGCTCGGCAATGGCGCGGTCTTCGCCGTCACCACCCTTATCGACGACATCAGCACCACCAGCGCGCTCTGGGCCACCGACGGCACCACCGTCGGCACCGTGCCCATCGTGCCCGGCCTGTACGCCGCCTATATCACCGCGCTCGGCAACGGCGAGGCGGTCTTCGCTGGCACCATCTCGACCGGCGCGCTCGCCCTCAACCCGGACGGCCTCTACGTCACCGACGGCACCGCCGCCGGCACGCGCGAGGTCGTCGCCGGCCTCGCCCCCACCTCCATCACCGCGCTCGCCAACGGCACCGCGGAGTTCGCCAGTGGCGGCGCCCTCTACGTCACGGACGGCACCGCCGTAGGCACCCGCATGGTGCCCGGCACCGCCGGCCTCTACCCCACGTCGATCACCGTCGCTCCCTCGCCGCTCGCCTTCACCGGCACCCAGGCGCAGTACGACCTCGCCCCCACCGCCGCCGGCGTTCTGCAAACCCGCGACCTGTCGGCGGGCGGCGCCACCCTCGCCCTCCCCGAGGCCCGCGTCCTGACCTTCGGCGACGGCACGACCGCCGTGTTCGACCCCTCCGGCAACGCCGAGGCCGTCGCCCGGATCTACCTCGCCGCCTACGGGCAGGCGCCGGACCTCGCCGGCCTGCTCGCCTACACGCAGCAGGCCGACGCCGGCACCGTCAGCCTCGCGCAGATCGCCGCCGCAGCCCCCGTCTCCGCGCAGTTTCTCGCCGCGGGGACCCTGACCGACGCCCAGTTCGTGACGAAGCTCTACCAGAACGCCGACGGCCGGGCCCCAGACGCCGGCGGCCTCGCCGCCTACACGCAGGCCCTCGCCTCCGGCCAGACCCGCGGCCAGGTGCTCCTCGCCATCGCCGAGAGCCCCGAGGCCCGCGTGCACTCGCAATCCGTCGCCGGCAACGCCAACGACGCCACGATCACCCGGCTGTACGAGGCGATCGACGCCCGCGCCCCCGACGCCTCCGGCCTGGCCGGCTACGCCTCCGCGCTCGACACCGGGCAGAGCGTGGCGCAGATCGCCGCCGCCATGCTCGCCAGCCCGGAATACGCCGGCCGCTTCGGCGCGCCCGCCAACGCTGTCTTCGTCACCGAGCTGTACCAGAACCTTCTCGGACGCGCGCCCGACGCCGGCGGCCTCGCCGGCTACACCGCGGCGCTCGCGGGCGGCGAGACCCGGGCACAGCTCGTGGCCGGCTTCGTGGCCAGCGACGAGGCCCGCCTCGCCACCGCGCCGCTGACCCACCTGGGATACGTGTCGCTGCGATAAGCAAGGAAGGTTGAGGCTCTGCCTCAAACTCCGCCAAAGGCTCGCCTTTGAAATCCACTACTTAAGTAAAGCCGGTCTAGGGCGGCTCGCCCTGGCGGGTCCAGGGCAGAGCCCTGGCCTTGCCTGCCTCAGCTCCGCACCAGCCCCGACAGTTCCGCCCGTGCCCGCGAGGCCGCCATGCTCTCGCCGATCGCCAGCGCCGCCGCCAGCGCCCGCCGCCCGGCCGCCGCGTCCACCAGCACCGGCGCCCCGTCCAGGCAGGACGCCGCGAACGCCGCGTGCTCGGCGGCCATCGAGTCGTGGTCGCGCCAGCCCACCGCCTCGCGCCGGAACCCGCCCGTCCCCGGCAGCGGCACGCCCCGCTCGCGCCCGATCATCACCAGCTCGCGCGCCGCGAAGTCCGCGGACAGGTAGCCTTCCTGGCTGAACAGCCGCATCCTGCGCTCCGTCTTGAGCGAGATCCGGCTCGCCGTGATCGTCGCCACGCAGCCGTTGGCAAAGCGCACCCGCGCGTTGGCGATGTCTTCCAGCGGGCTGGACACCGCCGCCCCCAGCGCGTCCACGCTCTCGATTGGGCTGTCCACCAGCGACAGCACCAGGTCGAGGTCGTGGATCATCAGGTCGAGGATCACCGAGACGTCGGTCCCCCTCGGCTTGAACGGCGCGATCCGCGTCGCCTCGATGTACAGCGGCCGTGCGATGCGCGCCGAGATCGCCGCGTGCTCGGCGGAGTAGCGCAGCAGGTGCCCGACCTGCAGCACCAGCCCCCGCTCGTGCGCCAGCGCCGCCAGCGCGTCCGCCTCGGCCAGGCTCGCCGCGATCGGCTTCTCCACCAAAACATGCCGCCCCGCCGACAGCGCCTCGCGCGCCACCGCGAAGTGCGCCTCCGCGGGTGCGGCCACCACCACCGCGTCCGACGCCGCGATCAGCGCGCCGAGCGCCATCGCCGACGCCCCCACCTCGCGCGCCACCAGCGCCGCGCGGGCGCCGTCGGGATCGTGCAGCCCGCTCAGCACGGCACGGGCGGAGGACGCGACCTTGAGCGCATGGAAGCGCCCGAAATGGCCGCAGCCGACGACGCCGATGCGCAACATGTCCATGCGCGCGGTCGTAGCAGGCAGGCTCACCAGGGGCAAAACAGGAAGGCAGACAGCAAGGCGGGGCTCCGCCCAGACCCGCCAGGGGCGAGCCGCCCCTGGACCCGGCGCAACTTAAGTAAAGCCGGTCCAGGGGGGCTCCCCCTGGCGGAGTTTGAGGCAGAGCCTCAACCTTGCTTGCTGCGGCGCGCAGTTGCATCGCTGGGTTGGCCTGGGCATGGTCCGCCGCGTCGCCGGCGGGACCCTCCGCCACGCTCCGGGAACGCCTGCGCATGATGTATTTCAGCCGAGCCAGGACCGCGCTCATCCTGGGCATCTGCGCGCTCGGCGTGCTGCTGTGCCTGCCCAACCTGTTCCCTCAGCCGGCCGCCTGGCTGCCCTGGCACCATATCAACCTCGGCCTGGACCTGCGCGGCGGCTCCTACCTGCTGATGCAGGTCGACATGGACACCGTGGTGCGCGAGCGCCTGGAGATCCTCGCCGACGAGGCCCGCCAGGCGCTGATCCACGCCCCCGGCGGCACCATCGGCTACCGCAACATCGCCGTCAGCACCGGCGCCGCAACCGCGCCCGCCGCCACGCCCCCCGCCGCCCCGGCCGCGCCGCCCCCCAACGCAGCCACGCCGGCCACGCCAGCCCTCGCTCCGCCAGCCGCCGGCACGCCCGCCTCGGGCGCCACGGCCCTGGCCGCGGCGCCCCCGGCATCCGCCACCGCCGCTGTCCCGGACGCGGCTCCCGTCGTCCCGATCGCCCCGGCCCCTGCCGGCGCCGGCGGCTACGGCGCGACGCCGGCTATGGCGCTCGCTCCCGCAACCCTCCCGTCCGGGGCCAGCCGCGTCACCCTGCGCCTGCCAGACCCCGCGAAGCTTGACGCCGCGCTCGCCGCCCTGCGCGCCATCCCCCAGTCCACGCCCGGCGAGTTCGCCGTCGCAGGCCAGCCCGACGGCCAGGTCACGCTGACCCTGCAGCCCGCCGCCCTGCGCGCCCGCGCCCGCGCCGCCGTCGAGCAGTCGATCGAGATCGTGCGCCGCCGCATCGACGGTTCCGGCGTCGCCGACCCGCAGATCACCCGCCAGGGCGAGGACCGCATTGTCGTCGAGCTGCCCGGCGTCACCGATCCCAACCGCATCCGCGACCTGCTCGGCCAGACCGCCAAGATGAGCTTCCACCTCGTCGACGAAAAGGCGAACCCCGCCGCCCCGCCGCCCGGCGAGGACTCCCTGCCGATGACCGAGGGCCCGAACAACGGCCCGGGCGGCACCCGCATCGTGGTCAACCGCTACGCCGACGTGGACGGCGCCTCGCTCACCAACGCCACGCCGTCGCAAAGCTCGCAGGACGGCCGCTGGGTGGTGAACTTCACGCTGGACAGCGCCGGCGGCCGCCGCTTCGCCGACGTCACCCGCACCAACCTCGGCCACCGCTTCGCCATCGTGCTCGACAACAAGGTCATCAGCGCCCCGGTGATCCAGGGCGTCATCCCCGGCGGCTCCGGCCAGATCAGCGGCAGCTTCACCGCGCAGAGTGCCACCGACCTCGCCCTGCTGCTGCGCGCCGGCGCCCTGCCTGCCCCGCTCGCGGTGATCGAGAGCCGCAGCGTCGGGCCGGAGCTGGGGGCGGACTCGATCCGCGCCGGCGCGTTGTCGCTGCTCGTCGGGCTGCTGCTGGTGGTCGGCTTCATGGGCACGTTCTACGGGCTGTTCGGCTGGCTCGCGAACATCGCGTTGGTCGCCAACCTGGTGCTGATGGTGGCGATCCTGTCGCTGTTCGGCGCCGTGCTGACGCTGCCGGGCATGGCGGGCATCCTGCTCACGCTCGGCATGGCGGTGGACGCCAACATCCTGATCAACGAGCGCATCCGCGAGGAGGCCCGCGCCGGCCGCACGCCGGCCAACGCCATGGAGGCCGGGTTCCGCCGCGCCTACTCGACCATCATCGACAGCAACGTCACCGCGCTGCTCGCCCACGTCATGCTGTTCGTGTTCGGCACCGGGCCGGTGCGCGGCTTCGCGCTGACCATCACCGTGGGGATCGTCACCACGCTGTTCACCGCCACCGTGCTGGCGAGGCTGCTGATGGTGAGGTGGTGGGCGCGGCGCAGGCCGGCGCTGCTGCCCGTCTGAGGCAAGGAAGGCCAGGGGCTCTGCCCCTGGACCCCGCCAAAGGCTCGCCTTTGGAAACGATTCCGATAGGGTCCGGAGCCAATCCTGGACTTTTCCTTATGTGTGCCGGTCCAGGGGCGGCTCGCCCCTGGCGGGTCTGGGCAGAGCCCAGGCTTGCTTTCCTTGCCTTGCGAGGTCCGCGATGTTCACCCGCCCCCTGTTCCGTTTCGTGCGCGACGGCACGACGATCAAGTTCATGCGCGGCCGTTTCCTTGGCCTGGCGACGTCCGCGGTGCTGTCGCTGGCCTCGGTGTTCCTGTTCTTCGCCCCTGGCCTGAACCTCGGCATCGACTTCAAGGGCGGCGTGGTGATCGAGGCCCGCACTCCCGGCCCCGCCGACTTCACGGCGCTGCGGGCCGCGCTGGCGTCGCAGGGCGTGCCGGCGGCGGGGCTGCAGCGGTTCGGCGCGGCCGATGACGTGCTGCTGCGCCTGGACGCGCAGCCCAGCGACTCGGCGAACCAGGCGGAGACCGCGAGGGTCCGCGCCGCGCTGGAGCAGGCCGCGCCCGGGACGACGATCCTGCGCGCGGACGCGGTGGGCGCGTCGGTGTCGGACGAGCTGTTCCGCAACGGCCTGCTGGCGCTGGGCATCAGCCTGCTGATGATCATGGCCTACATCTGGATACGCTTCGAGTGGCAGTTCGCCGTCGGCGCGGTCGTCACGCTGCTGCTCGACGTGACCAAGACCATCGGCTTCCTGGCGATCACCCGCATCGAGTTCGACCTGGTGATGGTGGCCGCGATCCTGACGGTGATCGGCTACTCCACCAACGACAAGGTCGTGGTGTACGACCGGATGCGCGAGAACCTGCGCAAGTACCGCAAGATGGGCCTGCGCGAGCTGATCGACCTGTCGATCAACGAGACGCTGAACCGCACGCTGGCGACCTCGTCCACGGTGTTCCTGGCCGCCCTGCCGCTCGCCCTGTTCGGCGGCGCGACGCTGTCGGGGTTCGCCTGGGTGATGCTGTTCGGCATCGTGGTGGGCACGTCCAGCTCGATCTTCATCGCCGCCCCGATCCTGCTGCTGCTGGGCGAGAACCGGCTGCGGCGCGAGGTCCGCTCGGACAAGGCGGGGCGCAAGACCGGCACCGCGGCGGGCTCGCAGCCGTAAGCGCGGTCGCGCAGCCTGCAAGGCAAGCAAGGCTGGGCTCCGCCCAGACCCGCCAGGGGCGAGCCGCCCCTGGACCGGCTTGACTTGAGGAATGGATTCCAAAGGCAAGCCTTTGGCGGAGTTTGAGGCCTAGTGCTTGAAGGCAGGGCCTCAACCTTGACGGCCTTACCGGTCGCTCCGGAAGGCCGTCGGCATCAGCAGGCAGGCTCCCGCTCAGGAGCGGATCAGGACGACCCCGGCGAGCAGGAGGGCCGCGCCGGCCAGCCGTGCCAGGCTCGCCGGGTGCTGCGGGACGCCGAGCAGGCCGAAGTGGTCGAACGCCAGCGACCCGAGCATCTGGCCGACGACGATCAGCGCGAGGACCGTCGCCGCGCCGAGCCGGGGCACCATGAGGATCGCCGTCCCGATGAAGATCGCGCCGAAGAGGCCTCCCGTCCATGAGGACCAGGACGTGCGCCCGGCCATGGCCGCCGACAGCCGTGGCTCGCCGGACGCGACGATGATCGCCAGCATCGCCAGCACGCCGACGAAGTAGCTGACGAACCCTGCCCACCATGGCGAACCCAGCTCCGTCCGCAGCCTCGCATTGAGAACCTGCTGGAGCGCGACGCTGATCCCGGCGCCGACCACCAGCAGGCAGGAGACGACGTTGACGTAAGGCCCCTGCACGGCGCCACCTTCTCCATGGATGCGAGGCGGTTGCCGCGACTGGCGAGCGCCGAAGCGGGACGGCACAACATCCGCCTTTCTCTGGCCAAGTCTACGACCGGGTCACTGCGGCGTCTGGAAGGTTTGTGATCGTACCCAGCCCGCGCGGTAACGGCCTGGGGTGATGCCGAAGGCGCGCCGGAACCAACCGCCGAAATGGCTCTGGTCGGCGAAGCTTGTCGCGGCGGCGACGGCGGCGATGCCCTCCCCGGCCCTGAGCAGCTCGCGCGCCTGGTTCAGCCTGGCCATGACCCCGAAGGCATGAGGGGCCATGCCATGGCGCCTGGCGAACCTGCGGGAGAAGCCCTCGCGGCTCATTCCGGCCCGCGTGGCGATCCGGCTCACGGCCTCGCAGCGGTCCGCGCGCATCGGGAGGACGCTGCCGGCCAGGGTGACTGCTCCCGCGCCCTGGCGATGCTGGCGGATCACTGCCGCCAGTTGCGCCGCATGGACATGGCACGCCGTGCGCCAGAGGCGCTCGACGTCGCCGATCATCGCGGCGACGTCGTATCCGCCCGCGGGAACGTAGGCGTTGAGACAAGCGACGCCGGACGGCTCCGCCAGGGATCGGTGCGCGACACCCGCAGGAATCAGGATTCCCTCGCCCGCCGAAAGGACGACGACCTTGCCGCGGACGATGAAACTGCGGCGCCCGGAGACGACAAAGGTGAGCTGGTCCTCGGCGTGGAAGTGCTGGGGGAGTCCGACCGCGAAGCCTCGCACAGTACCCAACTCGACGATGCCGTCCACCGCCGGGCGCCAGTAGGCCCACCCGATCTCAGCCGATGTCGGTCGCCGATCCTGGTCCAGCACGACGGAATTTCTCCTCGCATCAACGGCCCTTGGGCGAGACTGGCCAGGCAAGCAGGGTCGAGGCCCCTCCTTCAGGCATGGGCCTCGAACTCCGCCAAAGGCAGGCCTTTAGATCCAGTTGTTCAAGGGAAGCCGGTCCAGGGCGCGGCTCGTCCTGGCTGGTCTGGGGCCTGCTGCAGGCCGATGCAGCCGCCGGCGTCACGTGTCGATGCTGGTCTTGTTCTTGCGGCCCAGCTCCACGAACCCGGCCCTGATCCGCGCCAGCTCGTCGGCGTCCAGCTCCTCCAGGTTCAGCAGCGCCAGCCGCGCGTCCTTCGTCACCCGGATCAGCTCGTCCACCTTGACCTGGAGCGCGTCGGTGTCGCGGTTCTGCGTGTTCTGGATCAGGAACACCATCAGGAAGGTGACGATCGTGGTGCCGGTGTTGATCACGAGCTGCCAGGTGTCACTGTAGTGGAAGATCGGCCCGCTCACCCCCCACGCGACCACCACCAGCACGGCCGCGACGAAAGTCGTCGGCCGCCCCGCGCCACGGGCGACCGTCTGGGCCAGCCTGTCGAAGTTCATCCGCGCATCTCCCCGCTCCCGCTCACCAACATCGCGCAGCGGCTCCGGTTCGCCCGCAGACGAAATCGCCATGCCCGTGACCGGCTGCCAAAAGCAGCAAGCAAGGCTGGGCTCCGCCCAGACCCGCCAAAGGCCAAGGCCTCTGGACACCGATTTAGTTGAGTATCGGATTCCAAAGGCCTGCCTTTGGCGGAGTTTGAGGCCCATGCTTGAAGGTGGGGCCTCAACCTTGCCTGCCTGGCTCCCGCGTGCCGGCCCACCGCCTGCGGCTCGTGCCGCTGTCCTGCTGAGACCTGGGCGCCCGGGTACTGTATAGGGGAGCTTCCTGCCGTCCACGCGTCCGCCGCGGAGAAGCGCCCATGTCCGAGCTGACCACCGTCATCGTCGACGCCCTCTACCGCGGCATCCTCGGCCGTCCCCCCGAGCGCGAGGCCCTGCAGAGCACCGGCGAGTGGCTGGAGAGCCACGGCCTGGCGCAGAACCTGGCCGGCATGGTGGAGTCCTTCGTGGTCTCCCCGGAGTTCCGCGGCCGGGTCAACGCCACCGGCTTCCTCACCGAGCCGCCGACGCCGCACTGGCCGGACCGCCCGGCCTACCGCCACGTCGTCAGCCTCGGCTCGAACTGCTACGCCAGCCAGATGCTCAAGGCGCAGAAGCTGAAGCGCTACTCCGGGCCGTTCGACTGGGTGTTCTCCTCGGTGCCGATGGTCGAGCACTGCCTGCGCGACGACTTCCGCACCCTGCTCGACCGCGCGCAGATGGAGGCGCTGCCGGAGCAGCCGCACAAGCCCGGCCTGGAACGCAGCGAGCACGCCTTCTACCGCGACAGCTTCGGCGTGCCCAGGATGTTCAACCACCACGACATGACGCTCGACGCCGACTACGGCTACCTCGCGCGCTGCGTCGAGCGGCTGCGCGGCGTGCTGGCCCGCGACGAGCCCACCCTCTGCCTGCTGGTCCTGCGCGAGCAGCCGGGCAGCCTCGCCCAGGTCCTGAGCCTCGGCGCGGCGCTGCGCGAGATCGCCCCGCACGCCGACCTGCTGGCCGTCGAGGTCACGGACCCCGCCACCGCCGCGCTCAGCTTCGGCATGCAGGCGGTGCACGAATCCGAGGGGCGGCTGGCGATGCGCTACGTGCCCACCTCGAAGATGCACCCGCTGTCGTTCGACAACCCGTTCGACGACATGCTGATGAACCATTTGGTCCGCTCGTTCCGCTTCGACCTCGCGCCGGAGTAGCCGCCCGCCGCCACGGCAAGGCAGCAAGCAAGGCTGGGCTCTGCCCAGACCCGCCAGGGGGGCAGCCCCCCCTGGACCGGCTTTACTTAAGTATTGGATTCCAAAGGCCTGCCTTTGGCGGAGTTTGAGGCAGAGCCTCAACCTTGCCTGCTTCACCGGTCATCACAAAAGGCCTTTGGTATCAATGCACTGGCGTCCCGGCTCCGCCGGTGCCCGGTGCGGTCGAGGGCTTGCGGGGCCTGGCCCGGTTCGTGTCCCACAGGTGAAGCAGGCTCGACACGGCGGCCTCGATCGCCGCCTGTGTCACCCCGTCCCGTGCCTGGACGGACATGCCGACCAGCAGCGCCTCGGCCAACGTCGCCAGGCCTTCGGCATCGGCGTCCGGGCGCAGCTCGCCCGACGCCACCGCCCGGTCGATGCCGCGGCGGATGGCGTCGCGGCTGCGTTGCCGCTCGGCGGCGACCAGCGCCTGCAGGGGGTGGTTCTCCGGGGAAGCGTTGAGGGTGGACAGGACGAGCATGCAGCCCTTCGGCAACCCCGCGTTGGTCTGCATCCGGGCCGAGAGGCGCAACGCCCGTTCCAGCGCGTCGCGAGGCGCCAGCGTCTCGTCGTGCAACGCCCCGACGACCTGGCCGTGCGTGCCGAGATAGCGGTCCAGCGTCTCGCGGTAGAGCGTCTCCTTGGAGCCGAACGCCCCGTAGAAGCTCGCGGCCGAAAGTCCGCCCATCGCCCGCTTGAGCTGGTCCAGCGAGGTGGACTCGAAGCCCTGCCGCCAGAAGAGCTGCATCGCGGCGTCGAGTGCCGCGTCCCTGTCGAACTGCCTGGGCCGTCCCGTGCGAGGCATCCCACATCTTCCCCATACTTACGGATCGTTCAGTCCGAATTTCGTTGACATGCGGCCGACCCTATCCCAGTATCTGGATCGGGTGATCCGGAATTCGAGGATCGCCTGCACCCGCCAAGGAAGAGGATCACGCGATGGCCATGGCAGCGACGGAAGTCGTTCGGACGCTCCTGAACGATCCCACCAACCCGGACGTGGTGCATCGGCTGGTCGCGCCCGGCGCGACCTACGTGTCGCTCAATTTCGACAACCCCGAACTGCAGAAGATCATGCCCTGGACCGGCACGCGCACCGGCCCGGACGCGGTGCTGGACACCTACACCCGGGTGGGCCGCTTCTGGCACAGCGAGGGGTTCGAGATCGAGGATCTGTTCGGCGAGGGCGGGAACGTGGCCGCGTTCGGCCGCTTCACCTACCGCTCCACCACGCTGGGCAAGGCGGTCACCTCGCCGTTCGCCATCCTGGCCAAGGTCGACGACGGCCAGATCACCTTCATGCAGTTCATGGAGGATACCTTCGCCACCGCCTCCAGCTTCCGCAGCGGCGGCGTGACCACCTATCGCAGCGACCCGGATGGCGGCGAGGTAGCGGTGCCGGCATGACCGGCCAGGACCCGTCGCGCGATCCGGCCTCGCCCCGCGACGCGGCCTCGCCGCGCGACGTGATCGAGCGCTTCTACGCCGCCGAAGGCGCCTACATGAATGCGGGCGGCGACGACGCGGGCGTCAGCTTCGCCGGCCTGGCCGCCACGCTCGACCCCGACGTGGTGCTGCACCAGTCGCCCGACCTGCCCTGGGGCGGCGAGTTCCGGGGCCACGCCGGATACGAGGACTGGGCGCGCCAGATGAGCCGGGCGTTCGACCGGCTCGACGTCAGGGACAGCCGCTTCTTCACCGACGGCGACACGGTGGTCATCACCTGCCGCCTCGTCACCCGCTCGCGTGCGTCGGGCGAGACGCTCGACCTGCCGATGGCGCAGGTCGTGCGCGTGCGCGGCGAGCGCATCGTCGAGTTCCGGCCGTTCTACTGGAACGTCCCCGCGTACCGCGAAACCGTCAGGAGCGCCCGGTGAACCAGGTCGCAGCAGGGAATCAGGCTGCATCGGGCGCCGCCCGCCCGTTCTGGGCCGACGCGCCCGCGCGCACGGTGCGGCGCGGCCATTTCTGGGTTCCCGGCGAGCGGGTCTCGCGCGACGGCAAGACTTACCAGCGCGGGCCGATGTTCGCCGAGTGGGAGGCGCCCGAGCAGGTGACGCGCGCGCTGCCGGTCGTGCTGGTGCATGGCGGCGGGTTCCAGGGCACCGAGTGGCTCGACACCCCGGACGGTCGCCCTGGCTGGGCGCAGCGCCTGGTCGAGGCGGGGTATGCGACGGTGATCGTCGACCGCCCCGGCCACGGCCGCTCGCCGCTGCACACCGACATCGTCGGGCCGATGGGGCCGCCGTTCTCCTACGAGGGCGGGCAGCAGATCTACGCCCCGCCCGACCCGTCGGGCCGGCACACGCAATGGCCGCTCGCGCCCGACGACGCGGCGGCGATGGACCAGTTCATCGCGGGCTACGGGCCGCTGCCGGCCGACCTGGCCGCGTCCGAGGACATGGACGCCGACCGCCTCGCGCGGCTGCTCGACCGGATCGGGCCGGCGATCCTGCTGACGCACTCCGCGTCCGGCCCGAGCGGCTGGCTGGCAGCGGACCGCCGGCCGGGCCTGGTCCGCGCCATCGTCAGCGTCGAGCCGATGGGCCCGCCCTTCGCCGACATCCCCAACATCGGCGCGCTGCGCTGGGGGCTGGCCGCGGCGCCGCTCGCCTTCGACCTGCCGCGCGCCTCGCCCGAGGCGGTGCGCGACGCCGACCCGGCGACGCTGCGCCTGCCCAACCTGGCCGGGCTGCCGATCGCCGTCGTGACGGGCGACACCTCGGCCTTCGCCCCCGCCAGCCTGCCGATCGTCGCCGCGCTGAAGGCGGGCGGCGCCGCCGCGGAGCTGCTGCACCTGCCGGACCATGGCGTGACCGGCAACGGCCACGGGCTGATCTACGAGAGGAACTCGGACGCCGCCCTGGCGCCCGTGCTCGCCTGGCTGGAGCGCCACGCTAATACCAGCGGCCCTGATTTGACCTGTCAGCAAGCAAGGCTGGGCTCTGCCCAGACCCGCCAGGGGAGAGCCGCCCCTGGACCGGCTTGACTTAAGTATTGGATTCCAAAAGCTTGCCTTTGGCGGAGTTTGAGGCAGAGCCTCAACCTTGCTTGCTTTACCGGTCACCACAAAGGGCCGTTGGTATAAGGAGACTGAGCGATGCAGGTCGGCTTCATCGGTCTGGGCGCCATGGGCAGCGCCATGGCCCGCAACCTGGCGCGGGCGGGCCACGCGGTCCGCGCGTGGAACCGCTCCGGCGACCCCGGGATCGAGGGGGTCGGGACGGCGTCCGATCCGGCGGACGCGTTCGGCGCCGAGGCGGTGTTCACCATGCTGTCCGACGACGCGGCGATCCGCGAGGTGCTGCTGGAGCCGGGCGTGCTGGGCCACGCCAGGCCCGGCCTGGTCCACGTCGTGACCTCGACCATCTCCGTCGCCTTTGCAGGCGAGCTGGCGGCGGCGCACGCGGCGGCGGGGGTGGGCTACGTGTCCGCGCCCGTGCTCGGGCGGCCGGACGTGGCCGCGAAGGGCGAACTGAACATCCTCGCCGCCGGGCGGCGCGAGGCCGTCGAGACGGTGCGCCCGCTGCTCGATGTGCTGGGCAGGAAGGTCTGGGACCTGGGCGAGGACCCGCCGCGCGCCAACGCCGCCAAGGTCGCCGCCAACATGATGATCACCATGGCGATCGAGGCGATGGCCGAGGCCGCGGTGCTGACGGAGGCGAACGGCCTGCCGCGTGACGTCTTCTTCGAGCTGATCCTCGGCACGCTGTTCGGGGGCCGCGCCTACGAGGGCTACAGCGCCAACATCGTCAACGGGACCTACGAGCCGGGCTTCAAGGCGAGGCTGGGGCTGAAGGACCTGCGCCTGGCCACGCAGGCCGCCGAGGCCGCCGGCCGCCGCCTGCCCATGCTGGACGCCGTGCGGGGGCGCCTGGGCGAGGCGGTCGAGGCCGGCCTGGGCGACAAGGACTGGTCGATCATGGCCGACTACACGCTCAGGAACGGGGCATGACACCGGTGTTTGTCGGGAATGACCGGTGAAGCAAGGAAGGTTGAGGCTCTGCCTCAAACTCCGCCAAAGACAGGCCTTTGGAATCCATTGCTTGAGTAAAGCCGGTCCAGGAGGGGCTTCCCCCCGGCGGGTCTGGGCGGAGCTGCCAAAGGCTCCGACGATCCGCTTGGATCGTTGGAATGGCAGTGGAGGGAGAGCCCAGCCTTGCTTTCTTTCAGGCCAACGCCGCGTGGCGCGGGTGATCGGCGCCTACGACGCGGGGCGCATCGTCAACTCCCGGCTCGCGCACAGCCAGTGCATCGGTGGCATCGGCATGGCGCTGCTGGAGGAGGCGGAGTGGGACGCAGGCCTCGGCCGCGTCGCCAACGCGGTCTGGCACGCGACGGGCCAGCGGATGCGAGAGCTGCCCATCACCCCCGACCGCCTGCTCATGGCCTGACCGACGGAGATCCAGGATGCGCCTCCCGACCCTGCCGCCCGACCGGCTCACCCCCGAGCAGCGCGCGCTGTACGACCGCAACCGCCGGCAGATCGCGCACGGCTTCGGCGCCTTCACGACGGCGCGCGAGGACGGCGCGCTGCTCGGCCCCTGGGGCGTGTTCCTCCACGAGCCGCCGGTCGGCCAGGCGCACTACGACCTGATCGACGCGCTCACCGAGATGAAGCGGCTCTCGCCATCGGCCAAGCAGGTCGCGATCATCGTCGTCGGCGCGCGGTTCAACGCCGCCTACGAGCTCTACGCCCATGCCGCGACCGCGGCCGCCGAGGGCATGGACCCGGCCAGGATCGCGACGCTCGCCGCAGGCATCCGGCCGCTCGACCTCTCGCCCGAGGAGGCGTGCGCGTTCGACGTGGCGACCGCGCTGCTGGGCGGCGGCGTGCTGCCCGGCGCGACCTACCGGGCGGCGCGCGACCTGCTCGGCCAGGGCGCGCTCAACGAGCTGGTGCTCTGGATCGCCACCTACGCCCAGGTCGCCATCACGCTCAACGCGTTCGACGTGCCGAGCGAGGAGACATTCGACCGATGACGACGATGTACGTGACCTACCCCGGGGACGCCGGCACCCGCTTCGACCGCGACTACTACGTCCGGCATCACCTGCCGCTGGTGATGGAGGGCTGGGGTCCGCTCGGGCTGGAAAGCTGCGCCGCCTTCTGGCCCGCCGATATCGGCGCGGGGACGATTGCCATTTGCGAGTGCCGGTTCCGCGACGAGGCGGCGATGCGCACCGCGCTGGCCTCGCCCGCAACGCCGGGCGTGATGGCGGACGTCGCCCGCTTCACCGACGCAAAGCCCGCGCAGAGTCTTGCGGGCCCGGTCTGATACCGGCGGCTCCCCTCGTCGATCTGGCAGGAAGCAAGGCTGGGCTCTGCCCAGACCCGCCAGGGGCGAGCCGCCCCTGGACCGGCTTTACTGAGACAAGTGGTTTCCAAAGGCGAGCCTTTGGCGGAGTTTGAGGCAGAGCCTCAACCTTGCCTGTCTGTGCTGTCCCCGTCCGGCCTTCCCTCGCCCGCCGGTGCCGCCATATCCCGTGCCATGCAGGACGCGACGCCCGCCTTCACCCTGACGCTGCACCCCTCGATCCACGAGATCCCGGCCGCGGAGTGGGACGCCTGCGCCGGCCCCGACAACCCGTTCGTCTCGTTCGCCTTCCTCTCCGCCGTCGAGGACAGCGGCTCCGCCGGCAGCCGCACCGGCTGGCTGCCGCAGCACGCCGCCCTGCGCGACCCCTCCGGCCGCCTGCTCGCCTGCGCGCCGATGTACGCGAAATCGCACAGCTACGGCGAGTACGTGTTCGACCACGGCTGGGCCGCCGCCTTCGAGCGCGCCGGCGGCGACTACTACCCCAAGCTCCAGGTCGCCTCCCCGTTCAGCCCGGTGACCGGCCCCCGCCTGCTGCTGCGCCCGGACTGCGGCACGCCCCCCGAGGCGCTGCGCCTCGCCCTCGCCCAGGCCCTGACCCAGGCGTGCCGCCAGCTCGACCTGTCGTCGGTGCACGCGACGTTCTGCACCGAGGCGGAGTGGGCGGCGCTCGGCGAGGCCGGCTGGCTCGCCCGCGTCGGCACGCAGTTCCACTGGGAGAACGCCGGCTACGCGGACTTCGACGGCTTCCTGGGCGCGCTGTCCTCGCGCAAGCGCAAGACCCTGCGCCGCGAGCGCCGCGACGCGCAGGGTTGCGGCCTGGAGTTCCTCACCCTGCGCGGCCCGGAGATCGAGCCCGCGCACTGGGCGGCGTTCTTCCGCTTCTACCACTCCACCGTGGACCGCAAGTGGGGCAACGCCTACCTGACGAAGCGCTTCTTCCCGATGCTCGGCGAGCGGCTGGGCGAGCGCGTGGTGCTGATGCTGGCGACGCAAGGCGGCACGCCGGTCGCGGGCGCGCTCAACCTGCAGGGCCGCGACGCGCTGTACGGCCGCAACTGGGGCGCGTCCGGCGAGTGGCCGTTCCTGCACTTCGAGCTGTGCTACTACCGCGCCATCGACTACGCGATCGAGCACGGCCTCTCGCGCGTCGAGGCCGGCGCGCAGGGCGAGCACAAGATCCAGCGCGGCTACCGGCCCCGCCCGACCTACTCGGCGCACTGGATCGCGCACCGTGGCCTGCGCCGCGCGGTCGGCGAGTTCCTCGACGCGGAGCGGCCGGCGCGGGTGGCGGAGATGGCGGAGCTGGACCTGCTTTCGCCGTACCGGCGGGACGGCGAGGACGCGACGGAGAGTAAGAAAGGTTGAGGCTCTGCCTCAAACTCCGCCAAAGGCTCGCCTTTGGAATCCACTTGTCTCAGTAAGGCCGGTCCAGGGGCGGCTCGCCCCTGGCGGGTCTGGGCAGAGCCCAGCCTTGCTTCCTGCGTTCGCACCACGGAGACCGCCATGACCAACTGGGCCGCGATGAGCCGGGCGGAGCGCGACGCCGCCTACGACAACACCGCCGCCGTCCCCGACAGCGCTGGTCTGAACGCCGCGCGCATCGCCGCCTCCGCCGCGTTCCGCGCCACGGTGCCCGGCGCGCTCGACCTGCCGTACGGCCCGGGCGAGCGCCAGCGCTGGGACATCTTCCCAGGCAGCGACCCGTCGGCGCCGTGCCTGGCGTTCCTGCACGGCGGCTACTGGCAGCGCAACCGGCGCGAGGAGTTCTGCTGCCTCGGCGAGGGCCTGCGCGCCCACGGCTGGTCGGTGGCGCTGGCCGGCTACACGCTGGCGCCGCAGGCCCGCCTCGCCGGGATCGTGGCCGAGGTCACGGCGGCGCTGGACTGGCTGGCGGCGCACGGCGGGTCGCACGGCGTCGCCGGCCCGGTGCTGCTGTCGGGCTGGTCGGCGGGCGCGCACCTGGCGACGATGGCTCTCGGCCACCCTAGGGTCGCGGCCGGGCTGGCGATCTCGGGCGTCTACGAGCTGGGGCCGCTGCGCGACACCGCGATCAACGACGCGCTGCGGCTGGACGACGCCGAGGTCGCTGCATTCTCGCCGCTGCGCCTGGCGCCGGTCGCCAAGACGCTGGCGATCGCCTACGGCACGGCGGAGCTGCCGGCGCTGGCGCACGACAGCCGCCACCTGCACGGGCTGCGCTCCGAGGCGCACCAGTCAGGAGCGCTGGTGCCGGTGCCGCGGGCGAACCACTTCACGGTGCTCGACGCGCTGCGCCACGCGGACGGGGCGCTGGTGAGGGCGGCGATCGAGGCGCTGGCGTAAGGAAAGCAAGCAAGGCTGGGCGCTGCCCAGACCCGCCAGGGGCGAGCCGCCCCTGGACCGGCTTTACTGAGACAAGTGGATTCCAAAGGCGAGCCTTTGGCGGAGTTTGAGGCAGAGCCTCAACCTTACTTGCTGTCTCCGCTCACCATCCCATGCTGCCCGGCCCGCCCTTGAACGGCCCCTTGAGGTCGCGCGTGACCCATCCGCCGTAGAACCCGCCCGGCTGCGGCGTGACCGCCTCCTCGCCCACGAAGCACTGCTCCATCGCCCCGGCATACACCGCGAGGTGGTCGCGCAACGCGGCAAACGCGGGCGTCGGCGCGGGATAGCTCCAGGCGGCGCGCTCCGCCACCCGGTTCCCGGCACGGATCGTCCAGTAGCGCGCCTCGCCCTTCCACTCGCACATCGAGCGCCCCGGCGCGGGCTCCAGCACGCAACCCGTGAACGCGCCGGGCGGCAGGTAGTAGACCGGCGGGTGCGAGGTCTCCAACACCCGCAGCGCCGCGTCGGTGGCGGCGATGGTGCGTCCGGCGAACACGATGCGCAGGGGCAGCGTCACCGGCTGCAGCGCCGGCGGGCGGGGGTAGGCCCAGACATCCTCCACGGCGGCTCTCTCCTTCGATGTGTGGCAGCGTCGACGGCACCGGCACGCAGATGGGGCGGCGGCCCGGCCTGCGCGGGTCCTGCGCCGCAGGGCCGCCGTGGCGAGGCGGCAGCCCGGCGTGCCGCGGCTGGAACCCGCGGGTGGGACAAGTCGCGGCAACCGTCACCGTGAGCAGCTTCCGCAACGCCGGACCAACGCCATCAACGGCGGCATACCGAAAAACGTCATGTCATGAGGTTCCCGGCGATGCCTTGCGATATCCCGCGATGTTGATGGCGACTACTGGTTTTGCCAGCAAAAAATCTGTCTTCATAACAAAACGTTAGAAAACATCAGGCTCGCCTTTGGAGTCCACTTTTCTAAGTAAGGCCGGTCCAGGGGGGGCCTCCCCCCTGGCGGGTCTGGGCAGAGCCCAGCCTTGCTTGCTGCCTGCCGGGCCAGCGACCCGTCCCGCTGCCACAAGCCAGCCCTTGCCACCTCGCCGTGAATCGCGGAAGCCCCTCCCATGCCGAACCTGCCCGTGCTCCCATGAAGTGCCTCATCGTCGCCGCCGGCCAGGGCGCCCGGCTGCGGGAGAAGCCGGAGCTGAAGCCCCTGGTCCCCCTCGCCGGCGTGCCGCTGATCGGCCACGTGATCGCGCGCGCGCGCAGCGCCGGGGCCGACGGGTTCGTGGTCGTCAACGGCCACCGCGGCGACGAGCTGCGCGCAGCACTCGACGCCATCGCCGTGCAGACCGGTGCGAAGGTCGCCCACGTCGCCAACGACGAGTGGCACCGCGCCAACGGGGTGTCCGTGCTCAAGGCGAGGCCGCTGCTCGACGCGCCGTTCCTGCTGGTGATGTGCGATCACCTCGTCGACCCGGAGATCCTGCGCGGCCTGATGGCCGCCCTCCTGGCGCCCGGCGCGGTGGTGCTCGGGGTGGACTACGACATCGCCAGCACGGTCAACGACCCGCTGGACTGCACGCGCGTGCTGTGCCGCGACGGCCGGATCGAGCGGATCGGCAAGCTGCTCCCCGACTACAACGCCTTCGACACCGGCGCCTTCCTGTGCACGCCCGGGATGTTCGAGGCGCTGGAGGCGAGCCAGGCGGAGGGCAACGACAGCATCTCCGGCGCCATGACCGTGCTGGCGCGGTGGGGCCGCGCCCACGCCTTCGACATCGGCGCGCGCCTGTGGATCGACGTCGACGACCAGGCGGCGTTCGCAAGGGCGGAGGCGCTCCTGGCCTCGGGCCGCCTGTGACGCCCGCCCGCAGCGACAAGACGGCGCGGACGGCCGGGCCGGACCACGCGGGCGGCGCCGAGCCGGTGTGCCGCCTGGCCGAGATCGAGGACCCCACCAACCTGTGGTTCGTCCACCCCGTCTCGAACCGCCTCACCCCGATCCTGGCCGCGCTGCACGTCCCCCCGAACGCCGTCTCGCTCGCCGGCATGGCGTGCGGCGTGCTGGCCGGCGTGGCGTATCATCAGGTCCGCGACCTCCGGCTCGTGGCGGCCGGCTTTGCGCTGATGCTCGTGTGGCACGTGCTGGACGGCGTGGACGGGCAGCTCGCGCGCCTGACGAACACGCAGTCGCCGACCGGCAAGGTGCTCGACGGGATCTGCGACTACGTCACCTTCACGGCTGTCTACGCGGGCCTGGCCCTGGCCCTGTCGCGCCAGCACGGGGGCTGGGTATGGGGCGTCGTGGCGCTCGCCGGCGCGTGCCACGCCGTGCAGTCCGCCATCTACGAGACGCAGCGGCAGGACTACCTGTTCTGGGGCTGGGGCCGCGCCTCCGCCGCGCTCGCCGACCCCGACGCCGCGCCGCCCGACCGCCCGGCCACGCCGCCCGCCCGGGCCGCGGTCGCCCTGCACGGCCTGTACGCCAGGGTGCAGACCCTCGCCGGCGGCGTCACGCCGGCGACGCGGCGCAGGCTGGCCGCGATCCTGGACGCCCAGCCCGAGCGCGCCCCGGCGATCCGCCTCCTGTACCGCACGATGTTCGCGCCCTCGGTGCGGCGCTGGTCCGTGCTGTCGGCCAACACCCGCACCCTGGGCCTGTTCGCGTTCGCCCTGGCGGGCGTGCCGCTGTACTACTTCTACGTCGAGATCGCCGGGCTCAGCGCGGTCCTGCTGGTCCTGCTGGCGCGGCAGGAGGCGCGCTACCGGGCCCTGTTCAGGAGCCTGGAGCCGCGGGCCGGTGAAGCAGGCAAGGTTGAGGCTCTGCCTCAAACTCCGCCAAAGGCTCGCCTTTGGAATCCACTACTTAAGTAAAGCCGGTCCAGGGGGGGCTCCCCCCTGGCGGGTCTGGGCAGAGCCCAGCCTTGCTTCCTGGCCTGGCGCACGGCGCACCCGCCCCGGCCCCGGGAACAGCGCGGCCGCCACGGCGAGCACCACCAGCGGCGGCGCCAGCGCCGTGGCCGCCGGGCTGAGGTCCAGGAGCTGGCCCAGGCGGTCGACGATCTGCTGGCACAGCGTGAACACGAGGCCCACGCCCACGCCGCGCACGAGGCGCTGCCCCCCCTGCATCCGCGGCGAGCCGAACACCATGGGCGCCGCGATCAGCACCATCGCCACCATCGACAGCGGCACCGCCGCCTTGGCCCACAGCTCGCGCTCGTAGCGCGTCGCCTGCTGGTGCTGGCGCTCCAGGCTGCGGATCTGGCGGACGAGCGCGGCCGGCGGGATGCTGTCCGCGGGCAGGCGCAGGAACCGGAGCTGCCCGGGCGGGATGAACGAGCGCCAGGTCAGCGCCGCGAGATGCTCGGTGTGGAACAGCGCGTCCCGCACGGTCCTGCGCGTCACCTCCGCCAGCGCCCAGGTGCCGTCGGGCAGGATCTCGCCGCGCTCGGCGTGGACGATGCTGGCCAGGCTGCCGTCCGGCTCGAAGGCGTAGATGTCGATGTCGACCGGCGCGGTGGCGCGCTCGAACAGCCCGACGCTGAGGTACTGCCGCTCGCCCTGCGCCCAGAAGCCGGCGTCGGGGCGCCCGGCCGCCGTGACCAGGGCGTCCGCGCGCCGCTCCTGCGCGAGCTGCTGCGCCAGCGGGATCACGAACTGCGCCAGCAGCGCGAGTGCGACCACGATCGGCACCAGGAGCAGCAGCACCCTGCCCACGATGCGCCGCTCGGACAGGCCGAGGCTCAGCATCGCCGTCAGCTCCGACGTCCTGGCCAGCGCGCCCAGGGCCAGCAGCGCGCCCAGCAGCATCGACACCGGCGCCACCTGCAGCAGCCGCCCCGGCGCGGTGAGCAGCACGTAGACGAGGGCGTCCGCGACCCGGTACTGCCCCTGGCCCACCGAGGCGAGCTGCTCGACGAACTCCAGCAGGCTGAACAGCGCGACGAGAGACGCCGCCACCAGCACGAACGCCCGCAGCGCCGAGCCCCCGACGTAGCGGCTAAGCAGGGCCACGGCCGCCCCGCTTCACGGGCGGCGCGACGGGCGCCGGGCCAGGGGGTGCGGCCGGCGTCACGAGCCGCCGCGCCAGCCCGCGAGGGAGAGCCTGGGGCGGTACACCGTGCCGAGCAGGAACAGGGTGAGCAGGAGCGGCGCCCACCAGATGCCCGGGAACCGGCCGATCGCGCCGTGCTGCACCCAGGTCCGCGCCGAGGTGCACAGCAGGTAGTAGCCGAAATACACGAAGAACGCGACGCCGAGCCTGGAGTGGCGGCCCTGACGCGGCTGCACCCGGCTCAGCGGGATGCCCATCAGCCCGAGCAGCAGCGTCGACAGCGGCGTCGACAGCCGCCACTGCAGCTCGGCGATGTCCTCGGCCGACCCCGACGCCACCAGGTGCGCGGTGCTGGCGGCCACGGCGCTGTAGCCGGGCGGGTCCGCGTCGCGGAACTCCGGGTTCACGGCCAGGCCCCGCGCCTCCACGACCTCGTCGGGCCGGCCGCCGTCGCGGTCGATCTCGTAGACGTGGGCGTCGCGCAGCCAGACCTCGGAGCCGCCGTCGGCGCCCGCGCGCGGCACCGTGGTGGCGTCGCGGGCGCTGATGATCTCGGTGCGGTCGTGGCGGCGTATGCGCACGAACACGTCGCGCGCCGGCGAGCCCGCCCCGTCGCGGCGGCCGAGGTAGACCACCCTGGCGCCGTGCCGGCCCACGTAGAACGAGCCCGCCACCATCGCGTCCACGTCGAGCAGGACGGCGGCCTGGTCCGAGATCGCGTGTAGCCTCTGATACGCCCAGGGACGCACCACCAGCGACAGCCCCGCGACCGCCAGCGCCAGGCACGCCGACAGGGCGAGCACCGCGCGCATCATCGTGCCCGGCGTCATGCGCAGCGCGAACATCGCGACGAACTCGGACTCGCCGTACAGCCGCGCGAAGGAGAGCATCACCGAGAGGTAGAGCGAGGCCGGGATCAGCACCTCGAGCGAGATGAGCAGCTTGAGCCCGATCATCTGCGCGACGGCGCTGGCGGGCAGCAGCCCGTCGACCGCGTCCGACAGGAAGCCGGTGGCGCTGTAGCTCGCGAACAGGGCGACGAGGATGCCCAGCGTCGCCAGCAGCGGCCGGCTCAGCGCGCGGACCAGGTAGCGGCCGATGATCAAGGCCGGCCGGCCTCCAGGCCCCGCCACGCGCATCTCGTCCCGATGATCCGACCCGCCCTGCACCGGCCGTGCCCCGGAGGCCGGCCACGCGGCGGGCCATACCAAATCCTGGCGGCCCTGTCAGCGGCAGGCAGGAAGCAAGGCTGGGCTCTGCCCAGACCCGACAGGGGCGAGCCGCCCCTGGACCGGCCTTACTTAAGTATTGGCTTCCAAAGGCGAGCCTTTGGCGGAGTTTGAGGCCCATGCTTGAAGGCAGGGCCTCAACCTTCCTGTCTTGGCGTCGCCCCGCCCCCGACCTAGTCTCGCCCAGCCACAACGGATCGGGACACGGCGATGCGCTCAGCAGTCCAGGGCCTCCTGCTCGCCTGCCTCGCCTTCGGCCCGGCGCTCGCGGCGGAGCCTGCCCCCGACCGGCTCGCGCCGCTCGACCCGCTGGCGCCGCCCCCGGCCGCGGCGCCCTCGCCGGTCACGGAGTCGCTGTGGGGCCGCAGCGTCACCGACCCTTACCGCGGCATGGAGGCGCTCGACCCCGCGACCCGGGCGTGGATGTCGGCGCAGGGCGAGCGCACCCGCACGATCCTGGACTCGATCGGGCCGCGCGCCGCCCTGGAGCGCCGCGTCGCCGCCTTCACCGCGAGCTTCGGCTTCGTGCAGGACTACGCCACCTACGGCGGCCGCGCGTTCTACCAGGAGCGCGCGCCGGGCTCGGACAACTTCGACCTGATGGTCGAGGACAGCGGCGGGCGCCGCAAGCTCGTCGACCTCGCCGCGCTGCGGGCCGGGCAGGGCGGCACGCCGATGGCGATCAACTACATCCTGGCCTCGCCGGACGGCGCCAAGGTCGCGGTCGGCATCTCCTCCGGCGGCTCAGAGGACGCGGCGATCTCGGTCTACGACGCGGCCACCGGCACGCGGATCGCCGGCCCGCTGGACCGCGCGGAGTATGGCCCGACCGCGTGGAGCAACGACGGGACCGCGCTGTACTTCATCCGGCTGAAGCTGCTGGCACCCGGCGAGTCCGACATCGAGAAGTACAAGGACCCGACGCTCGACCGCTGGGACCTGCACGGCGCGCTGGTGCCGTTGCTGGGCAACTCCGTCGGGCACGGCCCGGACTTCGCCCCCGTCGAGGCACCGAGCCTTCAGATCGCGCCCGGGGCGCCGCTGGCCGCGGCCGCCAGCACCAACGGCGTGCAGAACGAGCTGGCCATCTGGCTGGCGCCTGCCGCGCAGATCGACGATCCACAGGTCAACTGGACCCCGTTCGTCACCCGCGCCGACGACGTGAGCGCGATCGAGATGCGCGGGCCGGACATCTTCGTGCTGTCCCACCACGGCGCGCCGACGTACCAGGTCCTCTCGCTCAAGGCCGGCCAGCCGCTTTCCACCGCCATGACCCTGCTGCCCGCGAGGCCCGACCGCGTCATCGACTCGATCCATGCCGCGTCCGATGCCCTCTACGTGCTGGCCCGCAGCGGCGCCTACTCGCACCTGCTGCGCATCCCCGCCGGCGGCACGGAGACGGAGGAAATCGCCCTGCCGTTCCGCGGCCACGTCGAATCCGCCTTCACCGACCCGCGCGCGCCGGGCGTCACCGTCGGGCTGAACGGCTGGGTCGCGCCGCCCACCGAGTTCGCCTACGACCCGGGGGCAAAGACGTTCCACGACCTCGCGCTGACCCCGAAGCCGGCGCTCGACCCCGCGGACTACGTCGTCCAGGACCTCGAGGCAAAGGCGACGGACGGCGCCATGGTGCCGCTGTCGCTGGTGCAGCCGCGCGGCGTGCAGGGGCCGCAGGTCACGCTGGTGCAGGCGTACGGCTCCTACGGCATCTCGCAGCTCGCCGACTTCAGCCCGCGCAGCGTCGGCTTCCTGCGCGAGGGCGGCAGCTACGCCTCGTGCCACGTCCGCGGCGGCGGCGAGCTGGGCGATGCCTGGCGCCTCGGCGGCAAGGACGCGAACAAGCCCAACACCTGGCGCGACCTGATCGCCTGCGGCGAGGACCTGGTGGCGCGCGGCGTCACCACCCGCGACAAGCTGTTCATCTTCGGCGGCTCGGCGGGCGGCATCACCATGGGCCGCTCGCTCACCGAGCGCCCCGACCTGTTCGCCGGGGTGATCGACTCGGTGCCGGTCGCCAACCCGCTGCGCTCCGAGTTCTCGCCGAACGGCCCGTCCAACATCCCCGAGTTCGGCACCGTCACCACCGAGCAGGGTTTTTCCAACCTGTTCGAGATGGACACGATCCAGCACATCGTCCCGGGCACCCGTTACCCCGCCGTGATGATCACCACCGGCCTCAACGACCCCCGCGTTTCGCCCTAGGAGCCGGCGAAGCTGGCCGCCGCGCTGCAGGCGTCGGGCACCACGAACCCCGTGCTGCTGCGCATCGACCGCGAGGGCGGGCACGGCATCGGCTCGACCCGCAGCCAGAACGACTCCCTAGCGACGGACATGTACAGCTTCGTGTTCTGGCGCGCCGGGCTGCCGGGATGGCGGCCCGACCTGGACGCCACGAACTGACAGGGCCGGGGAAGCTGACAGCGGGCCACCAGAGAAGAGCAAGCAAGGTTGAGGCTCTGCCTCAAACTCCGCCAAAGGCTCGCCTTTGGAATCCACTTGTCTAAGTAAGGCCGGTCCAGGGGCGGCTCGCCCCTGGCGGGTCTGGGCGGAGCTGCCCAAAGGTTCCAACGACCCGCTTGGGTCGTTGGAAGGGGCAGCGGAGGGAGAGCTCATCCTTGCTTACTGACAGGTCAAAGCATCGGGCCATTGGCATCAAGCCTCCAGCTCCTGGCAGGTCCAGACCCCGCCTGCCGCCGGGCCCATACCGTCGCGTCAGCGGCCGGGAGCGGCCTCCGCCCGGGCGGCGGGCTTGCGGCCGCGCCGCGCCGGCCTGGCGCCGTCCTCCACCGCGAGGCCGGTCTTCTCCGCCCGCTTGCGCCCGAGGCCGATCGACTTGGCCAGCGCGGACCGCCGCTCGGCGTAGCTGGGTGCCACCATCGGGTAGCTGGCCGGCAGTCCCCAGCGCTCGCGGTAGGCGTCCGGCGTCAGGCCGTAGGAGGTTTGCAGGTGGCGCTTGAGCATCTTCAGCTTCTTGCCGTCCTCCAGGCAGATGATGAAGTCGGGGAACACCGACTTCCTCACCGGCACCGCGGGCTCGCGCTTCTCCGCCTGCACGGGGGCGGAACCGAGCGTGGTGAGCGCGGCGTAGACCTTGTGGATCAGGTCGGGCAGATCGCCGACCTGGACGGCGTTGTTGGCGACGTGAGCGGACACGATCCGGGCGGCAAACCCCAGAACAGAGGACTGGCCGGTGGCAGATGACATGAATGATCCGATGCGAATGGTGCAGGCACTGTGGGCAGGACTTGCAGCATAGGTAAGTCCCGACCCGGATTACAAGTGGCAGCAGCACCTCCCGAACCGTTCTGCGCCGGTTCTACTGCGCGCACCTTGCATATCCTGACATTCGCCTCGCACGCGGCCGGCACCGGGCAAGACCTGGACGCCTCAGGACAACGCTGCGGCCTTGTCCCCGACTCGACCCGGCCCGGCGCCACCGGCCTGTCAGGGCGCAGCACCGTGGCTCTGCCCGAACGTGCTCCGCACATCGGCACAGGGCGGAGCCGCCGGAGGCCACCTGCCCGAGGAGGCGGAGCCCTCCATCCTGCCCGCCCCGCCAAGCGCCGCCGGGCCAGCCATCATCGGACACCGCCGGCCCGGGCGACTCCAGGCGACCCTGGAGCGGTCCTGTCCTGCGCCGCGTCCGTGGTCCGCTGTGACAGTTGGGCGACACATGCGCGGCAACGTCAGGCCGCATCACCGCGGCAGGCGACACAGGGGCCTGGGCGACGTTGTTGGTGCCGCAAGGGTGGGACGATGGCCGGCCGTTTTCCGGACCCATGACGGAGAGCCCTTCCCGTGACTGGTCCGCCCTGTCATGGACTGCCCATCCGAAACGCGATCAGCCCCGAGGCACCCCGATGACGAAGCCGCCGAACACCGCCAAGGCCGCGGCCCCCAAGGCCGCACCTGCCAAGACCGCCGCCGCCAAGGCTCCGGCCGCCAAGAGTGCCACGGCCAAGGCGCCCAAGGCTGCCAAGGCCGAGGCGCCGCCCAAGGGCACCGCTGTCGGCAAGCCCAAGGCCGGCCAGAAGCCGAACGCGCTCCAGCAGCCGCTGCAGCCCTCCGAGGCGCTGGCGGCCGTGGTCGGCGAGGGCGCGATGCCGCGCGGCGAGGTGGTCAGCAAGGTCTGGGAGTACATCAAGGCGCACAAGCTGCAGAGCCCGAAGGACGGCCGGGTGATCGTGGCCGACGACAAGCTGCGCCGCGTGTTCGGCCAGGACCAGGCCACCATGTTCGAGATGAACAAGCTGCTGGCCCAGCACCTGAAGTAGAGCCGCCGCGCTCCGACCTGCCGTCGTCGGATTGCAGGTCGGGATACAGCGCAGCCAACCCGGCAGCCAAGAAGCAGGCAAGGCCGGGCTCTCCCTCCGCTGCCATTCCAACGATCCAAGGGGATTGTCGGAACCTTTGGCAGCTACGCCCGGACCCGCCAGGGGCGAGCCGCCCCTGGACCGGCCTTACTTGGACAAGTGGATTCCAAAGGCGAGCCTTCGGCGGAGTTTGAGGCAGAGCCTCAACCTTCCCTCCTCCCTGCCCCCTCGCGCCTCACTCTGCCGGCTGCGCCGTCGTACGCTGTTGCAGGTGCCCGACGTACCAGCAGGCGAACGCCACCGGGATGCCGATCAGCGAGGTGGCGACGAAGAACCCCTCGAAGCCCAGCGACCGCACGACGAGGCCCGAGCTGCCCGCGACCAGGCTTCCGGGCAGGGCGCACAGAGAGGTCAGCAGCGCGTACTGGCTGGCCGCGTGCTTCGTCGCGGTGAGCGAGGACATGTAGGTGATGAGCACGATCGAGGCGAAGGCGTAGGCGAAGCTGTCGATGCTGACGGCGGTGGCGAAGGTCCAGAACTCGCCGCCGCCGTGCTCGCCGTGGGCCGCCAGGTAGGCGAGGCTGAGGTGCGAGGCCGAGCCGAAGACCGTGCCCGCCAGCAGGCTCGCCATGATGCCGATCCTGGGCACGACGAAGCTCGCGAGGAACGTGCCGCCCAGCGCCACCCCGAAGCCGAACACCTTGGTCACGGTGGCGATGTCTGTGTTGGTGTAGTGCAGGCTCTTGAACAGCGGCACCGCCATGGCGTTCGACACGTAGCCCGGCATCCGGAACCCCGCGACCATCAGGAGCACCGGCAGCGCCAGCGGCCCGAGCCGCCCCCACAGCTCCCGGATCGGCGCCACGACGGTCTCTACGAAGCCTGGCTTGACGAAGCCCGGCGACGCCTCGGCGGGCTGCCCGGACCCGGGCGAGGCACGGTCGCGGTCGGACTCCGGCTCCGGCGCCAGCAATGCCGCGACCATGCCGGGCGCCATCAGCGCCGCCATGAACAGGTAGGCGCCCCGCCAGCCGACCCGGTCCGCGAGCAGCAGCGCGCCGGCGCCGGCCGCCAGGCTGCCCACGCGCCAGCCGATCTCCGCCCAGGTCGACATCAGCGCCTGCTGCCCCGCGGGCGCCGCGGTGATGCGCCAGCCGTCGATCACCACGTCCTGCGTAGCCCCGGCGAACCCCAGCGCGAGGGAGAACCCGATCGTCCAGGCCAGCCAGTGCGCCGGGTCGCCGAACGCGACCCCGGCCAGCGCCAGCACCACCGCCATCTGCGAGGCGACGATCCACCCCCGCCTGCGCCCCAGCAGCCGGCCGAGCACCGGCGGGTCGCAGCGGTCGAGGAACGGCGCCCAGACGAACTTGAGCTTGTAGGCCAGCGTCATCTCGCTCAGCAGGCCCAGCGTGGCGATCCCCACGCCCGCCTCCGACAGCCAGGCCGACTGCGTGACATAGACCAGCAGGAACGGGATGCCCGAGCTGAAGCCGAGGACGAGCATCGCCGCGAGGCGGCGGTCCGAGAGCGGGTTGCCCGGCAGCGACTTCGCCCGCCGCGCCATGGGATCGTGCATCCGCCACGCCCTCCGGGGCTTGGCCGCGGCCCCCGGGCAGTGTGGTGCAGAGCGGCCACCCTGGGAAGCGGCCCCGGCCCGAAGCAGGAAGCAAGGCTGGGCTCTCCCTCCGCTGCCATTCCAACGATCCAAGCGGATCGTCGGAACCTTTGGCAGCTACGCCCAGACCCGCCAAAAACCAAGGCCTCTGGACACCGATTTGCTTAAGTACTGGATTCCAAAGGCCTGCCTTTGGCGGAGTTTGAGGCAGAGCCTCAACCTTGCTTGCTGTGCCCCGCCTCGCGGGCGAGCAGATCCGTCATGTCGTTTGCCGGCATCGGCCGTCCCAGAAGGTAGCCATGCACCGTTGCACACCCGGCATCGCGCAGCACCCGGAGCTGGTGCTCGTCCTCGACGCCCTCGGCCACGATGTCGAGGCCCATGGCCTGGCCCAGCGCCACGATCGTGTGGACGATCGCGACGCTTCTCGGCCGGCTCGGCATCTGCGCCACGAACGAGCGGTCGATCTTGATCGCATCCATCGGGTAGCGGTCCAGGTAGCTCAGCGACGAGTACCCCGTGCCGAAATCGTCGAGCGCGACGCGCACGCCCAGCGCGCGCAGGCTGTCCAGGGTGGCGCCGGCGAGGTCGGGCTGGTGCAGGAACACGCTCTCCGTCACCTCGATCTGCACCGAGCGCGGGTCGATCCCGCTGTCCGCGAGCACATCGCGCGTGGCCTGCGCGAACTGCGGGTCGCGCAGCTCCACGCCGGACGTGTTCACGCTGAGGGTGGGCGCCAGGCCCGGGAAGCGCTGGCGCCACGCCATCATCTGCGCGCACGCCTCGCGCAGCACCCAGCGCCCGATCTCGCGGATCAGCCCGGTCTCCTCCGCGGCGGCGATGAACCCGCCCGGCGCCACCAGGCCGCGCCGCGGGTGGCGCCAGCGCACCAGGGCCTCCAGCGCCACGATAGCGGTGGAGGCGGCATCGCGGATCGGCTGGTAGTGCAGCACGAACTCGCCGCGCGCCACGGCGTTGCGCAGGTCAGTCTGCAACCGCAAGGCCTCCACCGCGCCCTCGTGCATCGACTCCGTGAACACGGCGTAGCGCCCGTCCCCGTGCTGCTTGGCCTGGTACATGGCAATGTCGGCATCGCGCAGCAGCGACTCCGGGGTGCGGTGGTGGGCCGCAGCCTCGACCACGCCGATGCTGCACGAGATGAAGACCTCCTGCGAGTCGAGCCATAGCGGCTGGCGAATCACGCCCAGGATCGCCTTGGCCACCCCGGTCGCCCCGGCCGCTCCGGTCACAGCGTCCGTCGTCGCGCCCTCGACGAGCAGGGCGAACTCGTCGCCGCCGAGCCGCGCCAGTGTCGTCCCCGGCTCGGCGCAGCCGCGCAGCCGACGCCCGACCTCGACCAGCAGCGTGTCGCCGGCGCCGTGGCCGAGGCTGTCGTTGACCAGGCTGAAGCGGTCGATGTCGAGGAACAGCACCGCGCAGCGCAGCCCGGCGTCGCGCGCCTTGCGCTCCAGGGCCGCCCCCAGGCGCCCGATGAAGTGCGGACGGTTGTGCAGCCGCGTCAGGTCGTCGTGGAACGCCTTGTACAGCAGCTCCGCCTCGACCAGGCGGCGCTTGCCGATCTCTGCCTCCAGCGCGCGGGCGTGGTGCCGGGTCTCGGCGAGCAGCGTCTCCTGGCGGTCCTGCAGCTCCTTGAGCACCTGGATGTCGGTGGTGGTGCCGAGCCATTCGGCGATGCTGCCATCCGCCTCGCGCACCGGCAGCGAGCGTGTCTGGTGCCAGACCCAGCGCGCATCGGCGGCGTGCCACACCCGGAACTCGGCATCGAGCGCGCCGTTCGGCTGCGCCGCGTCCCACGTCCGCACGACGTGCGCCTGGTCGTCCGGGTGCACCACGCCGAGCCAGCCGCGGCCGTGGCTGTCCTCCTGGCTCTGCCCGGTGTAGCCGCACCATTGCGGGCTGGCCCAGGTCCAGTTGCCGTGGTTGCAGGAGCGCCACAGCAGGTTCGGCACGCCCTCGACCAGGGTGCGAAGCTGCCGCTCCGCGCCGCGCAGCCTCTCGCCGTCCAGGCGCTCGCGGGTGCGGTCGCGCACGATCTTGACGAAGCCCGCCCCGGGTGCGGCCAGCGGCATCATCAGCCCCGACCCCCAGAAGCGCGAGCCGTCGCGGCGCAGGTGCCAGCGCTCGTCCTCGGCCCGCCCCTCGTCGCGCGCCTTGCGCATCTCGTGGCCGAGCCTGCCGGCGGCACGGTCCTGCGGCGTGAAGATCGCGTCCAGGGTGTGGCCGACAATCTCGTGCCCGGCATGGCCGAACAGCCGCTCGGCGCCGACGTTCCATACATTGACCCGGCCCCCGGCATCGGTGGCGATCACCGCGAAGTCGGTCGCGCTCTCGACCACCAGCCGCAACAGGTCGTCGCTCACGCTGACATGGCCGGCAGGAGCGGGGCCGGCAGGAGCGGGGCCGGCAGGCTGCCGACTGGAGCGGGAGGTTGCGGGCACTTGCTTGCGCACAGGCTGGCGGCCTCCCCGGTACGCAGCCCGGACCCTCCCGGTTGTGCCGATTACGAGAATTAATCGCGCCCGACCCTGCCGCAAGGCACCGCGGGACGAAAAGATCCGGCGCCGGCGAACAGGTCACCGCCGCGCGCGACAGCCTGACGCTGCCCCGGAAGCAGGCAAGGCTGGGCTCTCCCTCCGCTGCCATTCCAACGATCCAAGTGGATCGTCGGAACCTTTGGCAGCTACGCCCAGACCCGCCAGGGGGGGAAGCCCCCCTGGACCGGCTTTCTTAAGTAGTGGATTCCAAAGGCGAGCCTTTGGCGGAGTTTGAGGCAGAGCCTCAACCTTCCTTGCTTGGCCGGTGACACTCGAAAGCCGCCGGCATCAAACAGGAGGACTCCAAGGCTTGCCAATGGCTGCGTCCAGGCGGCAGAGCCTCTGGCCTTGCCTGCGTCGCGGCAAGGACATCCGGGATCACCACGCAGCATGACCCTCGGCGCCTGAGCGTGGACCAGCAGTTGCAGGACACCCCCGCCGCCCGCCTCGTACCACAGG
>JAABUT010000430.1_pt1 | contig 69327 bp, 66 predicted proteins | sample 5559281 | NCBI WGS metagenome assembly JAABUT01 (sample SAMN10711880, study PRJNA513359) | rock metagenome | isolation source: Antarctica rocks | place: Antarctica: Victoria Land, Ricker Hills nord | collected 2016-01-04 | reverse complement strand
GGAACCGAACGGCCGACACATCCAAACGAAGGCACACACGAGGCCAGTTGACAGCTCGAGTCAGGCCGCCCGATCCAGGGCCCTGCCAGTATTGATGTTGACACCTGACCTGCGAGGAATCGTCCTCGCTGGAAGGATGCCTGTCCTGCCCAAGCCCTATCCCAAAGAGTTCCGCGACGATGTCGTGGCGGTCGCCCGCAAGGATCCGGCTGCTCGAGCAGGAGACTAGGTCCTGCGCCGGGCCGCTGCGTATCTGTCCCAGGCAAACCTGCCGGTAAACTAGTGTTCCCGCTCGTCCCCTGAGTTGGCCGCGGCCAGCACCCGGGGTCAGGGGTGCCGGTCGCGGTGGCGTGCTGGGTGCTCGGCCGCTCGACCTAGGGTTCGTCCCGGTTTGCCCTGGCTCGGTTCAGGCGAAGCTCTTGGCGTCGATGACGAATCGGTAGCGGACGTCGGAGGAGAGGACGCGGTCGTAGGCGTTGTTGATCTGGTCGGCGGCGATGACTTCGACGTCGGCGCTGAGGTTGTGTTCGGCGCAGAAGGCGAGCATGTCCTGGGTTTCGGGGATGCCGCCGGTGGCGGATCCGGCGAAGGAGCGGCGCTTGCCGAGCAGGTTGCCGACGGTCAGTGAGAGCGGTTCGGGCGGTGCTCCGACGTTGACCATGGTTCCGTCGACTCGCAGGAGGTTGAGGTAGGCGTCGAGGTCGAGTGGTGCGCTCACGGTGTTGAGGATCAGGTCGAAGCTGCTGGCCAGCGTCGTGAACGTCTCGGGGTCTCGGGTGGCGTAGTAGTGGTCCGCGCCGAGGCGCAGCCCGTCGTCCTGCTTCGCCAGCGTCTGCGACAAGACGGTGACCTCGGCGCCCATGGCGTGGGCGAACTTGACGCCCAAGTGGCCCAGTCCGCCGAGGCCGACGACGGCGACCTTCTTTCCTGGTGCTGCGCCCCAGTGGCGCAGTGGGGAGTAGGTGGTGATGCCCGCGCACAGCAGGGGTGCCACGGTCTGGAACGGGATCGCGTCGGGGATGGCGAGGACGAAGTCCTCGACGACCACCACGTGGGTCGAGTAGCCGCCCTGGGTGATGGTGCCGTCCCGGTCGAGACTGCCGTACGCCTGGACGTTGCCTTGGGCGCAGTACACCTCTTGCCCGTTGCGGCAGTACTCGCAGACCCGGCACGAGTTGACCATGGTGCCCACGCCGACCTTGTCGCCGACCTGGTGCTTGGTCACCTGGGACCCGATGTCGGCGACAGTGCCGGCGATCTCGTGCCCGACCGTCAGTGGGTAGGTTCGTGGTCCCCATTCGCCGCGGACGGTGTGGATGTCGGAGTGGCAGATCCCGGCGTAAGCGATCTCGATCAGCACATCGTGGGGTCCGAGGTCGCGGCGGGTGATCGTCGTCTTGACCAACGGGTCGGTCGGTGAGATGGCGGCGTAGGCGTTGACAGTGAGCATCGTGTCCTCCCGGGTCTTGGGCGTGACGCGGATGACGGGACGCATCTCGCGGCGTGGAATGCGGCTACAGGTTTCATTGGTTCCCCGGGGACGGTCACGTACTCGTGACCGGCTTGATCCCTACCACCGTGGAAAGGCTTTGCGTCTCATCGTTGAACGAGGCCCATGTGGTGGTCGTTGTACCGATTTCCGAAGACACCGACACGGTCGGCGAGGGTGTTGAGATCGGCGATTTCGTCGGCGGACAACGCAATGGTGGTGGCGCCGGCATTCTCTTTGACTCGTTCGGGGCGCCGGGTGCCGGGGATGGGGACGATGAATGGGTGTTGGGCGAGTAGCCATGCGAGCGCGATCTGTCCGGGTGCGACGCCTTTGGCGCCTGCGAGTCTTGTGACGTGGGTGACCAGAGCTAGGTTCGCGGTCAGATTGTCGGCGTCGAACCTGGGGATGGTTTTTCGTACGTCGCCGTCGGCCAACTCGGTGGTCGTGTCGACCGTTCCGGTCAGGGCGCCCTTGCCGAGCGGGCTGAACGGCACGATTCCGATTCTGAGCTCGGCGAGCGCGTGGAGCACGTCGGCTTCGGGGTCGCGGGTCCAGAGTGAGTACTCGCTCTGCACAGCGGTGACCGGATAGGTGGCGTGGGCTCGGCGGATGGTGGCAGCCGCGGCTTCGGACATCCCGAAGTGTCGGACCTTTCCTGCCTGTACGAGTTCCCCGACGGCGCCGGCGACGTCCTCGATAGGCACGGTCGGGTCGACGCGGTGTTGGTAGAAGAGGTCGATCGTCTCGATCCCGAGGCGCCGCAGCGAGTCGTCCGCCACCCGTTTGATGTGTTCGGGTCGACTGTCCAAATCGACCGAGACACCGTTTTCGAAGCGCCAACCGAACTTGGTGGCGATCACGACCTGGTCGCGTATCGGGGCGAGCGCTTCGCCGACAAGTTCTTCGTTCAGGAAGGGTCCATAGGACTCGGCGGTGTCGTAGAAGGTGATGCCGTCCTCGACTGCACCGCGAAGCACGTTGATCATGGCGGTGCGGTCGCCGGGGTTGGGCCCGTAGCTCTGCGACATTCCCATGCAACCCAGCCCTATCGCTGAGACCTGCAAGCCTTGTCCGAGTGTTCGCTTGTGCATCTTGTCTCTCGTCTCGACGTAGTCTGGTGGTTTCAGGGTCGAAGCAACACGTCGCGGGTGAACGTTGCGGCGGGTCCTTTCGCGGTGGCCTTCTTGCGTTCGAGGTTCATCGGTCTTTTTCCTCCGGACGATTATCGGGTTAGCTGACGACCTGTTCGAGGACAGTCATGGCGGACATCGCGTTCGGCCAGCCGGTGTAAAACGCGAGGTGCAGGATCGCTTCCTTGATCTCGTCCTCGGTGACTCCGTTTTGTCGGGCGAAATCGAGGTGGAAGGTCAGTTGGTCGGCCTTTCCGAGGGCTGTCAGAGCGGCAACGGTAATGAGGCTGCGGTCGCGCTTGGACAGGCCATCGCGTTCCCAGACCTCGTCGAAGAGCACCTTGTCGGTGTAGTGCACGAGACCCGGTGCGAAGTCGCCGAAGGCTCGTTGTCCTCCGGTCCATCCGGGTGTGGGCGTGTCGGTCATGGGATCTCCTCGATCTATCTGATGGCTTTCGTGCGGCCGCGTCCGCCGTTGTACTTCGGGTTCGCAGCGCTTCCGGCCGGGGAATTACAGGTTGGTCTGGGCCTCGAGTGCGTCGGGGTAGCGACCTCCTTGAACGCCGATTGCGGCGGACAGCTCGTTCAGTCGGATGAGTTCGGTGTCACTGAGGACGACGTCGGCAGCGGCCAGGTTCTCCTCCAGCCGGTGCACCTTGGTGGTGCCTGGGATGGGGACGATCCACGGCTGCTGGGCGAGCAGCCATGCCAGCGCTACCTGACCGGGCGTGCAGTTCTTGGCTTCCGCGATTGCCTTGACCTCGGCGACCAGAGTGAGGTTGTGATCGAGCGCGTCGGAGGCGAACCTTGGGATACGTGCACGCAAGTCGTTGGGGTCGAAGGTGGTAGACGCGTCGATGGCGCCCGTCAGGAATCCCTTGCCGAGCGGGGAGAACGGCACGAAGCCGATGCCGAGCTCGGCACACACGGCGAGCACGTCGTCCTCGGGGCGGCGCCACCACAGGTTGTACTCACTCTGGATCGCCGTTACCGGCAGGACCGCGTGCGCCCGGCGGATCGTATTCGCAGCCGCCTCCGACATTCCGAAGTGCTTGACTTTCCCTTCCTCGACCAGCGTTTTGACCGCCCCGGCCATCTCCTCGATGGGCACGTCGGGATTGACCCGGTGCTGGTAGAGCAGGTCGATCGCGTCGAGTCTGAGCCGCCGTAGTGAGCCGTCCACCGCGGCAGCCAGCTGCTCTGGCCGCAGCATCGTTCCTTGTGGAGTCCGGGTGTCCGGGTCGATGTCCTGAGCGAACTTGGTCGCGATGACGACCCGGTCCGCGTGCGGTGCGAGGGCTTCGCCGACGAGCTCCTCGTGGGCGTGTGGCCCGTAGATCTGAGCTGTGTCGAAGAAGGTGACGCCGACGTCGACAGCGCGGTGGAGCAGGGTGATCATGTCGCCGCGGTCGGGGTTGGTGCTGTAACCGCCGGTCATGGTCATACAGCCCAGACCGAGGGCCGAGACGTGCAGGCCGCTGGTACCTAGTTCGCGCGTGTCCATGCTTGATGTCCTTTCAACGGGTCCTTCGAGATGGGGTGGGCGGGGTCGAGCGGTCGTGCCGGTAGCGAAAGAGTGCGTCTCATCGACGGATGATCGGCAGGATGAGTCGGGTCGGATGCGTGCTGTCGTGGTGGATCGTGGTGTGCGCCGGAACGTGTGCTGCGTCTGCGTCAGTGGCGATGTCACCGCCGGTGTGGGAGTTGCGTCCGAACTTGCCGAAGTTGCTGCCAGCAAGCTCGAGCAGGATTCGATGGCCGGGTAGGAACACGTTCGCGGTAGCCCAGAGGTCGACGTGTACTTCGTAGATCACACCCGGTGTCATCAGTGCGGGCTCCTCGGCTGAGCTGCGGTAGCGCAGCCGTTGGATCCCGTCGGTCAAGTTGATCGCCCGGCCGTCGGGGAAGACGTCGACCAGCTTGGCGGCCAGGTCGGTGTCGGGGGCCGTGCAGGCGAGATACGCGATCAACTCGACCGGCCCGGTCACCTCGACCGGCTCCGTGAGCACCTGGGTCGTGTAGACGAGGACGTCGTCACGATCCTCGACATCTGACTGGTCCTTGGGTCCGACACTGTCGGCGCCGGGCAGGAGGACCTGTCCGCCGATTGTCGGGACGGGGTGGTGCGGGTCGTCGAGGACGGTGTCGGCAGGTTCCGCTCCGGCGGCCTCAACCGATAGGGTGCCGTCGCCGGAGCGGGTGTTGGTGTGGCCGCCGCTGTGCAGGTGATAGCCGGTCCAGACGGTGTCGGGCAGCGGCCAGTCCGACTCTGTGCGCCATTGGTCGGTTCCCATCACGAAGATGGTGACCGGACCGTCGTCCTCGGCGCCGTTGGCGATGCCTTTCCCCCAACGATCGAACCAGCGCAGTTGCCGTCCGTCGAGGTCGATCGCGTCGCGGCTCGCGTGAGCCCCGAACTCCCGGGCAGGGAAGCTCCCCGACAGGTCGACGTGGCTCCACGGGCCCATGATCAGCGGCGACTTGCCGGCGAGGGGGTGTCCGTTGTGCCGAACGCCGCGAAAGTTCTCCAACGCGGGCTTCGGGATGATGTCGTACCAGCCGCCGATGTTGAGCACCGGCACCTGTACCCGGTCGTAGCGTTCGCTGGCCGACAGCGACCGCCAGTACGGACCGTCCGCGGGATGCGCGATCCAGGTCGGCCAGAAGGGTGCGACCCGGTCGTAGCCAGGATGGTCGCCGAGGGGCAGGTGCGCCAGCGCGGCGTCTTGGTCGAAGTCGCGCGCCCACCCGACCGGGATCTGCTCTCCGCTCGCGGCCATCTGCGCGGCTGCGCTGCTTCCGAGACCGACGGCCCAGCGCAACACGTGCAGCAGGTTGACCCCACCCTGGTAGACGTTGCCCTCGTAGGTGTCTGACGGGGTCATCGACGGGGCCATCGCCCGTAATGCGGGTGGCTGCTCCGGGGCGGTCTGCCACTGGGTGCAGCCGAGGTAGGACTTGCCGAAGGTGGCGACGTCACCGGTGCACCACGGCTGCTCTGCGACCCACGAGATGGTGTCGGCACCGTCGGCCGGTTCCTGCGCATAGGCATCGAAGGAACCCCCGGAGGCGAAACGGCCACGGACGTCTTGCACGACGACCGCGTAACCCGCGCGCATCGTGCGGAAGAGATCGAGGTCATCGCTCCAGCCGGCGACCCCGTCCTTGTCGTACGGGGTTCGAGCCAGCAGTGCCGGCAGTCGACCGCCATCCGGGCGGTAAACGTCGGTGGCGAGCAGCGTGCCGTCCCGCATCGGCACCATCACCCCGGTCGTCACACTGAAGGTCGTCATGGTCACGGTCTCTCGCTACGTCGGCGGTCGGTGATCACTTTTGTCGCGATGTCCAGCCAAGCGTTTCGCCTACCCGGGTGGGAGTCTCTGTCCTAAGGGGTAACGACAAGGACTCCCACCCGTCACCATGGACCTCACTCCGCGGAGGCGGCATCGTCGCCGGGCGGGAGGTAATGGTTGGCAACCGCCGGCGGGTCCGAGAACGCCAGGGCGGTCTGTTCGACCATCTGGTCGGCGGCTGTGAGCCGGCTCCCGTCGTGCTGGCGCAGGTGTTCCTCCCAGGTGGCGACCCGGAACTGCTCGACGAACCTGTCACGCTGCTCTGCATCGCGATACAGCTCCCAGCGACTGGCTCCTGTGCGAAGCCGAGACCGGCGAAGGGCACGCATCGCCGCCAGCCATTCGCCCTGGGCATCACCGGCGATCTCGTAGGTGACCATGACCTGCACCGGGCCGATCGACGGGTCCGGCGGCAGCGCAACGCGTGCCTCACCCCAATACGCGACCGGGTCCAGATCCTCGGCGCCCGCGTCGGGCACGCGCCGGAGCATGCCGAGACCGACCGCCACCAGGGCAAGCACCGAGGTGATGACGAACGTGGCGACGAGTCCGATCTGAGCCGCCACCAGACCCCAGACCAGAGCACCGACCGCCTGACAGCCGAGGAAGATCATCGTCCAGATCGCCATTCCGCGCGCCATCACCCAGCGCGGCAGGAACAGCTGGAGCTCGGCGACCAGGGTCGAGATCGTCGTGGTCCACGACAACCCGGCAGCGACCAGGACCACCAACGCCAGCGGGTAGGTCGGAACCACGACCAACATGGCCAACGACACCGTCATCAGAACCCCGCCGGCAGCCAACGTCGCGTTCGTGGACAAGGCCCGCCGCACTTGGCCGAGGACCAACGCGCCGACGATCGCCCCCACCCCGAGGGCGGCATACATCACGCCGTATCCGCCGGCGCCTACAGCGAGCCGCTGGGTGGCGACGATCGGCAACAGCGCCCACAGGGCCGCGGCCGGCAACAGGAACAGGGTCAGCCGCATCAGGATCCGGCGCACGGCGCTGTCGTGCCACGCGTACCGGCCACCGGCGCGAAGTGCCGACCAGAAGGGCTCCCGGCCGCCGGGCAAGGCGGTTCGGGGACGATGCCAGAAAAGCAGCGCGATCCCCAACGGGATAACCGATACCGCATTCAGCCCGAACACCGTCGGCACGCCCCACCTGGCGATCACCAGGCCGGCCACCGCCGGCCCGGCGGCGCGCGACACGTTGATTCCGACCATCTCCAGCCGGGCGGCAGCGCGCAACTGCTGGCGGGGCACCAATTCCGGCGTGCTCGCCTGCCACGCCGGAAGCTGGAATGCCGCACCGACTCCGAGCAGAAACGTGAAGACCAGCAACAGTGACGCCGGCATCCACCCGGCCAACGTCAACACCAGCAGGGCAACGCCGGTCACCAGGAAGTAGCCCTGCACGACCACGAGCAGCCACCGCTTGTCGAACGAATCGGCCAGCACACCGGCCGGCATCGCGAACAGCATGATCGGCAGCGTGTTCGCGGCTTGCACGAGCGACACCAGCACTGTCGCATGGGGCGCATCGACGAGCAGCCACTGTGCGCCCAGTGTCTGCATCCATGTGCCCATGCCGGAGAGGAGGACGCCCACCCACAGCAACGCGAAGGCACGGTGCCGAAGCGGGGCCCAGGGTGAGGACTCGAGCGGCCGCGCCTCAGCCTCGGACACGCCGTCAGCCGATGGCGCGGATTGGAACCTCATGGCGACGACGATGACCGCTCCGCCGCGGATTGTGGGAGTCCCTGGTTGTACCCCTCACACCGCGCGCGTCGCCCTCACTCCTGAGCTGCCTGGTAATCCTCGTCGGTGACGTGCCCCATCCACCCGCCGGGCGTCGGGGCGTCGGCGTCGGTCTCCAGCATGGCGAGATGTTCCATGAAATTGGCCGAAGTGGCGCCGTGCCTGTTCCTGTCTGGGCGGGGTGTAGACGGTTTGACCCGGCGTGGCACGGATGACCGTCCCGTCGCGGGTGCCGATCAGTGCGACGCCTTCGATGATGTGCAGTGTCTGACCGCGGCCGTGCGCGTGCCAGGCGGTCCGAGCTCCCGGTGTGAACCGCACACGACTGACCAGCATCCGCTGATCGCCGTCCTTCGGAACCGCGATCGGATCGACCCAGACGTCGCCGCGGAACCAGTCCGCCGAGCCTTTGGTGGTCGCTGCTTTGGGTTCGATCTGCACGCTCGTCTCCTTCAGGTGATGTGAATATTCGTCGACGTCGGCTCCGCGTCTGATGGTGATGACTCGACCGGACGTCGGTCCTGCCGATGAGCGGAGTCGTGGTGAGGGCGGCGGCCACGCGCGGTCGCCGTCACGTGGATGCCGCGGCCAGGAAGGACGGTCGGCCCCGATCACGTGAGATGACGGGCGGGCTCCTGCGCCGATGCCCAGCTGGCCAGCAGGGTGAGTCCGTCACCGTCTGACGTGCCTTTCTCAGCGGAGTATGCGGTCAACGTCAAACCGGTCTCACCGGGCAACTCGAATGCATCGAAGCTGAGATGGAGGTCGCCGACGGCGGGGTGTCGGAAGTGTTTCGTCCCCGACCGGTGCAGTCGGACATTCTGCGCCGCCCACCGGATTCGAAACTCCTCGCTGCGCGTCGACAACTCGCCCACCAGGTCTGTCAGCGCTTTGTCGTAGGGGTTGCGCCCAGCCTCGCTCCGCAGGATCGACACTGTGGTGTTAGCCGAATCCGACCACGTCGGGTGCAGCAGGTGGGACTGCGGATCGAGGAACACGAACCGCGCAAGGTTGACTGGACGAGTCGATCCCTCGAACGCCTGCGTATACAGCGCACACCCCATCGTGTTGATCGCGAGCAGATCAAGGCGGCCGTTGCGGACGAATGCCGGAATCTCTGTCATCGCGTCGAGCAGTCGCTGAATACTCGGCCGTATCTCCTGCCCGGCCGGCCGTCGAGCCTTCCGAGGTGTATTCGGCGACGATGCCGCGCGAGCGAGATCGAACAGGTACGCACGCTCCGACTCGTCCAACTGCAGAGCACGGGCCACGGCATCCAGCACCGCCTCCGACACGCCGGCCAAAGTGCCACGTTCGAGCCGGGTGTAGTACTCGATGCTCACCCCGGCGAGTTGTGCGACCTCGGTGCGACGCAACCCTTGCACGCGACGGGCGCCGATGCTGACGATCCCGGCCTGTTCCGGCGTGAGCCGGCCACGACGCGACGTCAGGAAGTCACGCACCGCGGTCCGGTTCTCCATGTGTTCAAGGCTATGGCGAGCCCGCAGGCGAAGGGAGTCCCTGCCAGTACACCTCAGCGCGGTGCCCAACCATCTCGAAGCCGAAGTCAGGCATCGGCCGGCCGGTCGGCAACGGGGCGGACGCATCGGATGAGGGTGGCGGCTGCCGTATGTGCTGCGCTGACGATGTCCTCGTCGTCGATGTCGGTCCCAACCGCGGCTTGGACCGCCGCGTTGATCGACAGGACAGACATCCGCAGAAGGACTTTCTTCTCGGGATCGGGCGATGTGAGGAGTGCTGTTAGTTCATCGGCGAGAAGACGCAGTTGTGTCCCGATCCGATTGCCAGCCGCGTCGTTCGCCGCACGCGCGATCAGCGGGTTGGCAGCGAGGAACCGAATCCCACGAAGCTTGTCGACGGAGAACGACCCCACCCACCGCATCACTGCCACTTCGAGCAGTTCCGGCGACCGCGGCTGAGTTCGAACCCACTCGATGAGCTGCTCGACCTCGGAGCCGCGCTCGTCGAACAGCGAGCGGAGGATGTCCTCCTTACTGGAGAAGTGGTAGTAGAGCGACGCCTTGTTGATTCCGACTGCATCAGCTATCTGCCGCAGCGATGTCGCCTCGAATCCACGTCTGGTGAACAGCTCCAGCGCCACCCGCTGCACTTCACGGCGGGTTTCCGCTCCATGCCCCCGTGTCGCCCGCCCCAACCGACCTCCGTCATTCATGGGGTTCAGCCTACCGGTCGGTAGGCTTGTCAATCTACCTACCGGCCGGTAGGTTATGCAGAGGACGCATCGATTCTGGAAGGTAATGATCATGAGCGAGTACACGATCGTCCGGAACTACGCCTACCCCATCGAGGAGGTCTGGGACGTCCTCACTGCACCCGAGTACGTCGCTCAGTGGACGACGACCGGCCAAGGTGGGCGACCAGTCAGCTTTGCGGCCGTCGTCGGCACCGAGTTCCAGTTCGTCGGGAAGCCGACCATCGGATGGGCCGGGATCGTCTACTGCGAGATCACCGAGGTCGATGCCCCCCACCTGTTGCGCTACAGCTGGCAAGGTGACCAAGACGCCACCGAGGTAACCCACGTCGCGTACCGCCTCGAGTCGACAACCGATGGCACGCGATTCACCTGGAAGCACACCGGTTTCAGCGGTCCGGGCGGATTCGCCATGTCGAGACTGCTCGGCAACGTTCGTCGCAAGATGCTCACCGGCGGCGTTCCACCGGTACTAGCCGCGTACCACGCCGCGCACGCCGCATAACTCTCGCGCCGACCGACGTGAAAGCTGCGGTGCCGGACGGGCCCAGAGCCGCATCCCCGTCCGACGGTGACCACGCCACGCCTCTGACCTGCGGGATACCGGGTGCCCCCGACAGGACTCGAACCTGTGACCGGCGGATTAGAAGGCCGCTGCTCTATCCATCTGAGCTACGAGGGCAGGACGCGCTGACCTGAAGATCCTAAGGGTTGCGCAGCCGGGCCCAGTCGAGTTGCCCCAGCCAGACCCTCGTCGCCGCTACTCTGCGACAGTGTCCAAGGCGACGCGTGGGAACGTCGACCCGTCCGCAGCACTGCAGTTGCTCCGCGATGGTCTCGTCCGCATCCGGTTCCCGCTCCAGACCGCCGAAGCGGAAGCGGCCGAGGACGTGCGTGACGTAGTCGTCGACTTATTCGACGACTACGTGCTCCCGCGGCTTGCACGCCTCGACGCTCCGCTCCTCGCAGTGATCAGCGGATCGACCGGTGCGGGCAAGTCGACGCTCGTCAACGCGCTCGTGGGTGACGTCGTGTCGACCGCCGGCGTGCTGCGCCCCACCACCCGGCTGCCGGTGCTCGTCCACCATCCCGCCGACGCAGCCTGGTTCGCCTCCGACCAGATGCTGGCAACCCTCACCCGACTCACCAGCGCCGGTGAAGCCGAGGACTACATAGCTGTTCGGCTTGTCGAGTCGACCTCGCTGCCCAAGGGAATCGGTCTCCTCGACGCTCCCGACATCGACTCCGTTGCAACGAGCAATCGTCAACTGGGGCAGCAACTTCTCGCTGCCGCCGACCTGTGGATGTTCGTCACCTCGGCGTCGCGCTACGCCGATGTGGTGCCGTGGGAGGTCCTCCGCGCCGCAGCCGAATGGAGCGCGTCCGTAGCCATCGTGTTGAGCCGTGTGGCTTAGGCGGCGGTCGACGAGGTCACCACCGATTTTCGCCGCATGCTCGCCCTCGAAGGACTCGCCGACGTCCCCGTCCTGGCGGTCATCGAATCGACGCTCGACGCAGCTGGGATGCTCCCCGCCAAGAACGTTGATGGCCTTGCTGAGTGGCTCACTACGCTGGCCGGCGATCCGGCCGCACGCTCCGCCGTCGTCCGGCGGACGCTGACCGGTGCCGTCGCCAGCATCCTCCGCCGCGTGCCGGCCGGCGCCGCCGAGGCAGCCGAGCAACTCGTTGTCCGGAACCTGCTTACGAGCATCGTCACATCGGAGTACGACGCTGCGGCGAATCATGTGGCAGCGGCGAGCACCGACGGCACTCTGATGCGAGGTGCAGTGCTTGCGCAAGCGCGGGGCCTGGTCGGGACCGGCCCATCCGGTCAGCCCCGTGAGGCGAGGATCGCCCGTCTGGGGAACCGTGTCGTCGCTGCCGTAACCGGCCGGCAACGCGTCGAGAGCAACCTTGCGGCAGCCGTCGAGACGGAGCTCGTATCGCTCGTCACCACATCCTCGGCTGCGGCGGCAAGAGCTGTCCAGCAAGCCTGGCAGGAGAATCCGGCCGCGCAGACAATCCTCGCCGACCCGGCGAACGCCGAACTCGGCCGGACATCGACCGATCTCGCGGCACGTGCCACGACGGCGATCCGGAGCTGGGAGCACGCCACGATCGACCTCGTGCGCAGGACGGTATCCACCGGCCGCGCGACGGCGAGAGCCATGCCGTTCGGCGTGAACGGTCTCGGCGTCGTCCTGATGATGCAGGTGCTCTCAGGATCGGCCGAAGCCACCGATGCTGTGGCGCCGGCGGCCCACCGGATACTGGCGTCCGTACTCGACGACCGAGCGGCGACCGACCTGGCTCAACAGGCGCAGGCGAATCTCCATCACTGTCTCAGTGTGCTGATGTACAACGAACGGTCGCAGTTCGACCGTGCGATCGAACGCCTGCGGATCCCCGACGACCAGGTGGGCGTCCTCGCCACTGCGACGGCCGCTGCCGCGCTCGCGCTGGAGTCCTTGCCCACGTGAGCATCCCTGGGCCCGGACGCCGGACGACCTCGCCGCCCGGCCGGTGCCGCGACAGCTCGGCCGGCACATCCGCGTCGGGAACCCACGCGGCGACGCGCGCAACCTGGATGCCGGCATCGAGGCCCTGGCGCACTCCCGCGATGCAGCGGTCGCAGGAACTGACCTCGGCTGTGGATCGTCGAGGCGATCGTCGCCGCGGTGGTGGGCGGTGCTGCGCGGGTCCGCGTGGACGGTGTTCGCTGTGGCGGTGGTCGGCGCTCTCTGGCTGCTCGCCCTCGGGGCGGCGATCGCAGTGATCGGCCTTATCGGTCGGCGAGCGGGTGGCCTTTGCCGCGCCGAGCTGACACGTCGGCGGATCGACGAGTCGGTGGCCGGGTCGCCGACGAACTCATCGTGAGTCCGGTCGAGCAGGTGCTGGCCCAGCACGAGCGATGCCGGCTCGCATTCTCCGTCCTGCTCCGCTGACCGCGCCGACCGCGAAGTTGTCCACAGCACCACGAATCGTGGACTTACCCACAGGCAGACGGCATCGAGGCGGTGAGGTCGGTGGAGCGGGACACTCTGGTGCCCGTCCACCAACGAGGGTCCGCGCCGACCGGCGAGGCCGCGTCCTGCGAAGGAGAAGCCCATGAACGATGCCACGGTCACGCTGACCGGGAACGTCGCCACCGCCGTCAGGTTCGCCCGCACCGACAAGGGGGTCGCGCTCGCCAGCTTCCGGATGGCCTGCACACCCCGGCACTTCGATCGCGGGAGCGGGCAGTGGATCGACGAGCGCACCACCTTCGTCACCGTCGCGTGCTTCCGGGCGTTGGCGGAGAACGTCGTCACGTCGCTGACCAAGGGTGATCCGATCGTCATCACCGGCAAGCTGCGCGTCGTGCCGTGGGAGCGCGACGACAAGAACGGCATCAGCGTCGAGGTCGAGGCCGCGGCGGTCGGGCATGACCTCAATCGGGGTCAGACGCGATTCGCCCGAGTGCGCAAGGAGCTGACGAATGACCCCGCGGAGGTGCCTGACGCGGAGCCCGTCTCCGACGACGGTAGGGAAGCCGGGGATGTCGATAACGGCACCCTCGAAGGCGATCGGCACGCAGCGTGAAGCCGTCCATGGTGGAAGGTGGAGCTTCTTGACACGAACTACTAAATGACAGTTACACTCAAAATATGGTCACTGTCGAAACAGCTGTCTTGCCTGCCCGCACCCGTGGCGGCTCGAACCGCCGCTGGTTCGCGCTCGGCGCCCTCGCACTCTCGATGCTCACGATCGGCCTGGACACCACGGTCCTTGCCGTTGCCCTGCCGACGCTGTCCAACGACCTGGCCGCGTCGACGTCGCAGCTCCAGTGGTTCAGCGCCGCCTACACGCTCGTCCTCGCTGCGCTGCTGCTACCGGCAGGTGACATCGGCGACCGACTCGGGCACAAACGCCTGCTGATCGGTGGCCTCGCCGTCTTCGGACTCGCCTCACTGGCATGCGCCTTCGCGACCTCGCCGACGATGCTGATCGCCGACCGCGCACTCCTCGGCATCGGTGCCGCCGTGATGATGCCCCTGTCGATGGCCGTCCTACCGACGCTGTTCCCCGACGCTGCGGATCGCCAACGAGCGTTGACGATCTGGGTCACGGCGACCTCACTCGGTCTTCCGCTCGGACCGATCGTCGGCGGTTGGCTGCTCGAGCACTTCTGGTGGGGCTCGGTGTTCCTGATCAACGTGCCGGTCGTCGCCATCGGCATCGTCGCGATCGCCGCGTTCGTCCCGTCGTCACGCGGGTCGGCATCCGGTTCGTTCGACGTCGTCGGTGCGGTGCTGTCCAGCGTCGGCCTGCTGGGCCTGACCTACGGGTTGATCGAGGCGGGTCGCCGTGGCTGGACCGATCCCCTCAGCCTCGGTGCCATCGGCCTCGGGCTCGCCGTTCTCATCGTGTTCGTCCTGGTCGAACGTCGCCTCGCTCATCCGCTGATCGACCCCAGGCTGTTCCGATCGCGCCAGTTCGGCTGGGGCTCGTTGCTCGCCACTCTCGCTGGATTCCTGTTGTTCGGCATCATCTTCACGGTTCCGCAGTACTCCCAGGCGGTCCTCGGAGCCGGCCCGATGGGGACCGGAACGAGGTTGCTCCCGTTGATCGGCGGCCTCGTCCTCGGCGCGCGCGCCGGCGGCATGCTCCTTCGTCGACTTGCATCCGGCCCGCTGATCGCGGCCGGCTTCGTGCTGCTGGCCGCGTCGGGCTTGCTGGCTTCGACGACCACGCTGACCACCTCGTACGGCTTCGTCGCCGGATGGCTCGTCGTCGCCGGCGCCGGCTTCGGCCTCGTGATGCCGGTGGCGATGTCGGCCGCCCTCGCCGCGCTTCCGGCTGGGCGAGCCGGCTCGGGCTCGGGCCTGATCCAGGCGATGCGTCAAGCCGGCGGCACGATCGGTGTCGCCGTCCTCGGAACCGTCCTCGGACACGGCTACGTCAGCCAGCTGGACCTTCCGGCGTCAGTGCCGGTCGCGCTGCGGGAACGCGCCGCTGAAAGCGTCTCCGCCGGGGTCGCGGTCGCGTCGAAGCTCGGGGGAGACGGGCTCGTGATCGTGGTGCAGAAGGCGTTCATGCACGGGATGTCGTTGGTGATGCTGACATCGGCGGTGCTGGCGGTCACCTCGGTCGTACTCGCGCTGGTCACCTTCGGGCGATCCCGCACGACGACGGACGCCGATCAGACACAATCGGTGCATGTCGAGTGAGCCGGCCAGCCTGGGCCTCCGCGAGCGCAAGAAGCTGCGGACACGCGAGACCATCCGCTCAGAGGCGATGCGGCTGTTCGTCGAGCAGGGCTACGCCCAAACGAGCATCGAGCAGATCGCGGAAGCGGCCGAAGTCTCGCCCAGCACGTTCTTCCGTTACTTCCCCAGCAAGGAACGTGTCGTCCTCGCCGACGACGTCGACCCGATCATGCTGGCGGCGGTCGCTCGTCAACCAGCGGGGATGGAACCTCTCGAGGTGCTGCGGAACGCGATCCTCGAGACCATGACCGAGCTCACCGCCGCGGATCGGGCACGTGAGTCGGTACGGCACCGACTCATCTACTCAGAGCCCGAGCTCCGGTCGGCATTGTTCGACGAGATGAACCGCAACGTCGATCTCATCGCGGGCGGCCTCGCTGACCGGATCGGTCGGCGCCCGGACGATTTCGAGGTGCGCGTCTTCGCCGGCGCGGTCACCGGCGCCATCTTCGCCATCATGGGCGAGGGCATCGACTACGCGAGATCCGTCGATGCTCTCGACTTCCTGCGAAAAGGCATGCCGCTGGACTGATGCTCGGGCTGATGTCTGGGCTGATGCTCGGCCAGTGGGCGGGTCGGTGCACCCGTTTCGGAACGTTCGCCCGTGCTGGCAAGATGGGTCAGTCCCGCGGCACCACAGATCCAGCAGAGGAATTCAGCAGTGGCCGAGTACGTCTACACGCTCCGCAACGTCCGCAAGGCCCTCGGGGAGAAGGTGGTTCTCAACAACGTCACCCTCTCGTTCCTGCCCGACGCGAAGATCGGTGTCGTCGGCCCCAACGGAACCGGTAAGTCGACCCTGCTGAAGCTGATGGCCGGCATCGAGCAGCCCTCCAACGGCGATGCGATGCTCGCACCCGGGGCCACCGTCGGAATCCTGATGCAGGAACCCGAGCTCAACGAGTCCAAGAACGTGCTGGAGAACGTCGAAGAGGGCGTTGCGCACACCAAGGGTCTCCTCGACCGGTTCAACGAGGTGTCCGTCGAGATGGCCGATCCGGACGCCGACTTCGACGCCCTGATGACGGAGATGGCCGACCTGCAGACTGCCATCGATGCCGTGGACGCGTGGGACCTGGAGAACCAGCTCGAGATGGCCATGGACGCGCTGCGGCTGCCGCCGCCGGACGCCGACGTGACCAAGCTCTCCGGCGGTGAGCGTCGCCGGGTCGCGCTGTGCAAGCTTCTGCTGAGCCAGCCCGACCTCCTGCTCCTGGACGAGCCCACGAACCACCTGGACGCCGAATCGGTGCAGTGGCTCGAAGGTCACCTCGCCAAATACCCCGGTGCCGTCCTCGCCGTCACCCACGACCGGTACTTCCTCGACAACGTCGCCACCTGGATCCTCGAACTCGACCGTGGTGCCACCCACCCCTACGAGGGCAACTACTCCACCTACCTCGAGTCCAAGCAGGCCCGGCTCAAGGTCGAGGGCCGCAAGGACGAGAAGCGTCGCCGCATCCTCGAGCAGGAACTCGAATGGGTCCGATCGAGCCCGAAGGCACGGCAGGCCAAGAACAAGGCGCGACTCGGCCGGTATGAAGAACTGGCCACCGAGGCCGAACGCACCCGCAAGATCGACTTCGAGGAGATCCAGATCCCGCCGGGTCCGCGGCTGGGATCGATCGTCCTGGAGGCGAATCACCTCCAGAAGGGCTTCGGTGACCGCCTTCTCATCGAGGACTTGTCGTTCACCCTCCCGCGCGCCGGCATCGTCGGTGTGATCGGCCCGAACGGGGTCGGCAAGACGACGCTGTTCAAGATGATCGTCGGTGAGGAGGAGCCAGATTCCGGCTCACTTCGCATCGGCGAGACCATCAAGGTGGGCTACGTCGACCAGGGTCGGGGTGGGCTCGACGCGAAGAAGACCGTGTGGGAACTCGTCTCGGACGAACTCGACTGGCTCCGTGTCGGCAACTTCGAGATGCCGAGCCGCGCGTACGTCGCGTCGTTCGGGTTCAAGGGACCCGACCAGCAGAAGCCCGTCGGCGTGCTGTCCGGCGGCGAGCGGAACCGGCTCAACCTGGCCCTGACCCTCAAGCAGGGCGGCAACCTGCTGCTGCTCGACGAACCGACCAACGACCTCGACGTCGAGACGCTCCAGTCGCTCGAGAACTCGCTGCTGGAGTTCCCGGGTTGCGCCGTGGTCGTCTCCCACGATCGCTGGTTCCTCGATCGGACCGCCACTCACATCCTGGCGTGGGAGGGCACCGACGCCGATGACGCGATCTGGTTCTGGTTCGAGGGCAACTACGCCGACTACGAGGCCAACAAGATCGAACGGCTCGGGGCCGAGGCGGCACGACCGCACCGCGTCACCCACCGCCGCCTGACGCGCTAGGCGTCCGAAGGCGTCGATTCGGGCGTCAGCCGCAGTTGAGGTTGGTACGAACTGCGCCGAACGCCCGACCGATGGCTGCGAAGTCCGCGGGATCGATCATGTCGACCAACCCTTCGCGCACGCTGCGGACATGAGCCGGCGCCGCCTCCACGAGGACGGCGTGGCCGTGCTCGGTGAGTTCGGCGTTCACTCCGCGGCGGTCCTCGTCACACGCGACGCGCTCGACGAGGCCGGCACGCTCCATCCGGCTGATCGTGTGGGTCAGACGGCTGCGCGACTGGTTGGTGGAACTGGCCAGATCGGCCATCCGGATCGTGTGGTTGGGTGACTCCGATAGCCGGACAAGCACCTCGTACTCCGACAGTGACAGGTCGTGCGGCTTGAGATCGCGGTCGAGCTTCTCCAGCAAGGCAAGGGTTCCGAGCATGTACGCGCGCCAGTGCTGCTGTTGGTCGTCATCGAGCCAGCGAACGTCGGTGGTGACGTTCTCGAGTGAGGTGGTATCCGGCATGAAACCAGTGTACGTCATAAAGTTGACAATTCAACGATCGCCGATTACGGTTCATCGCATCAGTTGAATCTTTGACGGTGTCTCAGCCCGTCGGCACAGCCGCCCGTTCAGTCCCGTCAGGTCCGTCCATCCCGCCCGCTTCAAGGAGACCACCACACATGACCACCACACTTGCCGACGCCGGCCTCACCACCGGCACGTGGACCATCGACCCCGCCCACTCCGAGGTCGGCTTCGTCGTCCGCCACCTGATGACGAAGGTGCGCGGCTCGTTCGACGCGTTTTCCGGCGAGGTCACCGTCGGTGACTCCGTCGACACCTCCTCGGTCACGGTCAGCATCGACGTCGACTCGGTGAACACCCGCCAGGCGCAGCGCGACGCGCACATCAAGTCAGCCGACTTCTTCGCCGACGGCAAGAACACCATCACCTTCGTCTCGACCGGTGTCCGCCAGGACGGCGACGACTACGTCGTCACCGGTGACCTCACCGTCAACGGCGTGACCAAGTCCATCGACCTCGCCACCGAGTTCGTCGGCGTGGAGAGCGACGCCTACGGCAACACCAAGGCCGGCTTCGATGCGTCGACCAGCATCAGCCGCAAGGAGTTCGGCGTCGACTTCAACGTCCCCCTCGACGGCGGCAAGTTCCTCATCGGCGACAAGGTCGACATCACTCTCTCGGTCCAGGCTGCCAAAGCCTGATCCGACGGGTCCGACCCGGCGGGCTTCCACGCCAGCGTCTGATCCCGCATCATCCACGAGGCCGACGCGCCACCCCCGACACCGGGTGTGACGCGTCGGCCTTGTTGTATGACCCCATGGCCCGTCACGTGTACGCCTGCCCACTGCGCTGGTCCGACATGGACGCCTACGGGCACGTCAACAACGTCCGCTTCCTCACCCTGCTGGAAGAAGCCCGTGTCGCTCTGTTCTTCGTCGCGGCCGCCGAGCAGGGCGTGACCACCCTCGAAGGCGACGTCGTCGTCGCCCGCCACGAGATCGACTACCTGGCGCCGTTGACCTTCCGCCCCGAACCGGTTCCGGTGGAGACGTGGGTCGAACGGGTGGGCGCGGCCTCGGCGACGATCGCCTACGCGGTCCGCGACGGCGACACCGCCTACGCCCGGGCGCGGACCGTGGTCGTCGCGTTCGACCCGGCCGGTGGGCACACCCGCCGCTGGACCGATGTCGAACGCGGCTGGCTCGAAGGCTTCTACGACGACGAGGTGACGTCCGACGACACGACGGCGCCCGAAGGAGCGTCCACCGCGGTCATCGAGTAGGTCCGCTGCTTCCAGCGTCGCCGCAGCCACCGGTCGTGAGTCGCCAGCACCACCGTGCCCGGACTCACCGACAGCGCATCCTCGAGTTCACCGGCGAGGACGAGCGAGACGTGGTTCGTCGGCTCGTCGAGCAGCATCAGATCCGGCTGGTGCGCCACCAGGATGGCCAGCGCGAGGCGTCGCTGCTGGCCGACGCTGAGAACTCCGACCGGTGTCATCAGCTCGCGTGGATGCAGCAGACCCAAGTCGACGAGTGGGTGGTCCTCGGCGAATCCCTCGCCGACGTGGGCAGCGAACGTGGCGCCCGCGCTCAGGCTCGGATCGGCGAAGGTGACGTCCTGGGTGAGCAGACCGACCCGTCGCGCCGACACGGTGACCGAACCCGTCGGAGCGTTGAGCACACCGGCCAGAACCGCCAGCAAGGTCGACTTGCCCGAGCCGTTCGCCCCCGTGACCAACAGGTGCTCGCCGGCGTAGACGTCCAGGCGCTCGACGTGCGCCCGCCCCGGGACATCGAGCTCGCGGACGGAGATGACGGTTCCGTCGGTGCGTGAACGTGCCGTCAGGGCCGAGTCGAAACTCAGCGGCTTCGGCGGCTTGCGCACCTGGCTGCTCTCGGCGCGTTCCAGCCTGTTCTCGGCGTCGTGCACGCGCCGGGAAATCGTCTTGGCGACCTTGCCGGCTTTGAAGTTGTAGATGTACTTGTCGCCGTCGGTGGGGCCGCGGTCGTGCGCGACCTGGCGGGCGTCGACGGCGACGGTCCGCCGAAGCGTCTTGATCTCCTCCTGCTGCTCCTCGAAGGTGCGCTCCCAGCGGGCGGCCGCTTCAGCCTTGTTCGCCAGGTAGTCCGAGAAGTTGCCGGTCGAGCGCCGGCCACCGTGCCCGTCGGTGCCGAAATGGCTCGGATCGAGGTCGATGATCGCCGTGCAGACCCGGTCGAGGAACACCCGGTCGTGGCTCACGACCACCACGACGCCTGGGAGTGAAACCAGGAAGTCCTCGAGGACCGTGAGCGCGTTGTCGTCCAGATGGTTGGTCGGTTCGTCGAGCAGAACGCACGACGGCCGGGTGGTCATCAGCGCGGCGAGGGCGAGCCGGGTGCGCTGCCCGCCTGACAGGGTGCCGATCAGGCGGTCGTCGTCGATGCCGTCCAGTCCCAGCGCATCGGCCGCTGCGCGGGCTCGGCGGTCGGCGTCCCAGGCGTCCCGCGCGACGGCGGAGTCGAGCGCGAGGGCGTAATCGTCGGCGACGTCGGGCTCGGTGGCGATTCGGCTGCCGAGATCCTCGACCTGGGCGACTAGGTCGTGCAGCTCGGCGAGTGCTTGTTTGAGGACGTCGCCCACGCTGTCCCGGGCGTCGAAGGCAGGGTCCTGAGGGAGGTAGGCGAGGTCGTCGGGACGTTCGACGGTGCCGGCGTCGGGGGTGTCCACGCCGGCGAGGATGCGCAGCAGAGTCGACTTGCCGGCGCCGTTCTCACCGACGATGCCGATGCGCTGACCGGGGTGTGCCGAGACGTCGACGCCGTCGAAGACGGTCCGCGCACCGAACGTGCGGGAGAGGTCGAGCCCGACCAGCGGCGCGGGCCCGGAGGCGGCGTCGAGGTCGGAGTTGACTGCGGGTACAGAGGTCATGCGATCACCGGGCCAGGAAGGTCGAAGACGAACTCGCCGGGCACGGACCCAGGGGTCGACGCGCACGCGGGGCGAGTGGGGCAGGCGCTTCTGCGGTGGTCAGATCCTCATGTCGGGTTCGAGTATGCCGTCCGTCCGGGCCGCCGGGCAACTCGGTTCGGGTCGCGGGAGACCTGCGGAGTGGGCGCGTCGCCACCCGAAACGCCGGGTTGGGGGTATCGGAGCGACCACTCGATGGCCGCGCTCGCCGCCGGAGCCGCCCAGGTCTCTCGGTGCGGCCCGAGCACCGGTTGATACGTCGGTAATGCCATGGACCCTGTCGTAACCCCGCCCACGGGGTTACGACCAGCAGCTCCGGGGTTACCGACGGGGCTCCGGGGTTACCGACGTGGCTCCGGGGTTACCGACGTGGCTCCGGGGTTACCGACGTACGTCCGTCGACGCGTAGACCCGACGAGCTAGATCTCCAACCAGGCGGCCGAGTTGCCCGGCAGCACGTCGCCGGTGACGTCGCCCGACGCAAGCAGCACCGTGCGGTGTGGCGGGAGCGTGGCCGCGGTCGAGCCGAGGTTGACGACGCACACGAACTCGTCGCTGCGGGAGAACTCGAGGACGTGGTTGTCGTCGTTGGCGAGCCAGTCCATCGGGCCGTCGCCGAGCTCGGGCCGTTCACGCCGGATCGCCAGCGCGTCCTTGTAGAGCTGCAGCGTCGAGCTCGGATCGGTGCTCTGAGCCTCGACGCTGAGCTTGCCGAAGGACTCCGGCTGCGGCAGCCATGGTGTGCTGCCGTCCGGTCCGAAGCCGAGCGAGGACCCATCGGGGGTCCACGGAATCGGGACCCGGCAGCCGTCGCGCCCACGATGCTGATGGTTCGTGCGGATCCAGGTCGGGTCAGCGAGAACCTCCTCGGGCAGGTCCTCGACCTCGGGCAGCCCCAGTTCCTCACCCTGGTAGATGTAGACGCTGCCCGGCAGGGCGAGCATGAACAGCACCATCGCGCGTGCACGGGCGAGTCCGAGTTCGAGGTCGGTCGGGACGGTACCGGCGGGCTTGCGCGCATCGGCGATCGCCCGCCCGTAACGCGTCCGGTGACGAATGACGTCGTGGTTCGACACCACCCAGGTGACCGGTGCGCCGACGACATCGAGGGTCTCGATCTGCTCGTCGACGACGTCGCGGAACGCGTCGGCATTCCAGGCGCAGGACAGGAACGCGAAGTTGAAGGTTGTGTGCAGCTCGTCCGGACGGACGTAGTGCGCGAGCCGTTCGGGGTCACGGACCCAGGCTTCGGCGACGAAGACCCTCTTGCCCTGTTCGGAATTCTCGTAGGAGTCGGCGACCTTGCGCCAGCGGCGGTAGATGTCGTGGACGCCGGGCTGATCCCAGAACGGATGGTCGTGGGTGGTATCCGCGTTCAAGAGGTGACTCTCGTCGTTGTCAGCCAGATCGGGAAGGCTCGGATCCTTCACCATCCCGTGCGCCACGTCGATGCGGAAACCGTCGACGCCCTTGTCGAACCAAAATCTCAACGTGGCTTCGAGGTCGTCATGGACTTCTTCGTTGTCCCAGTTAAGATCCGGCTGCTCGGGCGCGAACAGATGCAGGTAGTAATCAGCATGCTGACTCTCGCCGGCAGCCGCGAGCGCGGCGACGTCCTCGGGCAGTTGCTTCCATGCCGGTCCACCGAACATGCTCGGCCAGTTGTTGGGTGGTGAACCATCCGCCTTGGCCGGCCGGAACCAGTACAGGTCGCGCTCGGGTGCGCCGATCCCTTTCGCCCGTGCTGCGACGAACCACGCGTGCGCGTCCGAGGTGTGGTTCGGGACGACGTCGAGGATCACCCGGATGCCGTGGGCGTGGGCTTCTGAGATGAACGCGTCGGCCTGATCGAGATCGCCGAACAGCTTCTCGATGTCGCGGTAGTCGGCGACGTCGTACCCGCCGTCGGCCATCGGCGAGGGGTACCAGGGGGTGATCCAGACCGCGTCGACACCGAGGTCGAGGAGATACGGCAGCTTCGACCGGATGCCGGCGAGATCGCCGATCCCGTCTCCGTCGCCGTCTGCGAAGGAGCGGATGTAGATCTGGTAGATGACCGCGTCACGCCACCAGTTCTCGTTCGTGGCGGACGTCGGGGCCGCGGGGGTCTGAGCAGTCATGGGCGACAGGGTGCCATGACCGCCTTAGACGCCCGGCGCCGGTGGGCGGTGCGAAATGGTCATCGGGGGAGCGAGGAAGCTCGCCGCCGGAAACGGTGCGGTCGAGGTGCCGTCCGGCGTGTTGACCATCGTGGCCGCCGCCATCTCGAAGTACATCCACAACTGGGCTGCCAGGTCTTCGTGCAGACCGAGATCGTCGACCGCCGCGCGCATGTGTGTGAGCCACGCGTCATGCGCGGCCGGTGTCACCGCGAACGGCGCGTGCCGCATCCGCAGGCGGGGGTGGCCGCGTTCCTCGGAGTAGGTGCGGGGACCGCCCCAGTACTGCTCGAGGAACATCCGCAGCCGATCGGCTGCCGGACCGAGGTCCTCCTCCGGATACAGCGCGCGCAACGCCGGATCGGCGGCGACGCCTTCGTAGAAGCGGTCGACGAGCTTGCGGAAGGTCGGGGCGCCGCCGACGGCGTCGTAGAAGGTGATGCTCACCGGGCAAGTGTCCCGCACCGTCCGGCAGCCCGCTCAATCGGCGTCCCCGATCCCCGGCGGCGAATGGTCACTCCCGTCGGCATCGGGTCAGCTCCGGTGAGCGAAGTGGTCGCTTCCGCCCGCTCAGCTCGGCGTGTCGGGTGCGGACGCGCCCACTCTGCCGAGGGTGATTCCCTCGAGGGCGGGGTCCTATGCTCGGGCCATGGCAACCACGCGCACCGCGAACGCACACTGGGAAGGCTCGCTCCTCGAAGGCGCGGGCACCGTCGCTCTGACTACGTCCGGGCTCGCGACGTTCGACGTCAGCTGGGCATCGCGCTCGGAGGCGGCGAACGGCAAGACCAGCCCCGAGGAGCTCATCGCCGCGGCTCATTCGGCCTGCTTCTCGATGGCACTGAGCAACGGCCTCGCCAAGGCGGGGCATGCACCGGAGTCGCTCGACACCCAGGCGGACGTCACGTTCCAGCCGGGTGAGGGCATCACCGGGATCGTGTTGAGCGTCAAGGCCAAGATCCCCGGACTGTCCGACGAGGACTTCCAGGCTGCCGCGGCCGACGCGAAGGTCAACTGCCCGGTCAGCGCCGCACTCACCGGAACGACGATCACCCTGCACGCCGAACTGGTCTAGCGGAACCGGGCTCGTCGCCGGGGTCGGACACCAACCGGCGGGGTCCGATCCCGACCTACGGGCGTGGCTCGGCCGCCGGCGCAGCTCCCGGTGGTACGCCCGGTGCCGCTCCCCACGCCGGGACCGGAGCCGGCAAGCGAACGCCTTCGGCCTCGAACGCTCCCTTGAGGCGAAGCCGGATCTCGCGTTGGATGGCGAAGTTCTCGTTCGTCATGCACGTTCCGAGCACCTGCAGCGTCACGGCGGAACCCGTCACCTGCTCGATGCCGACGACCGCCGGGATGTCGACGATCTTCTCGGCGAACTCCGGGTCCGCAGCCACCTCGGCGACCACCGCGTCGATGACCTCGCTGGCGTGGTCGACGTCTTCGTCGTAGGCGATCTGCACGTCGAGCATGATCTGCGACCAGCCCTGGCTCTTGTTGCCGACCCGCAGCACCTCGCCGTTGCGGACGTACCAGATCATCCCGGTCGCGTCACGCAACCGCGTCACCCGCAGGCCGACCGCCTCGACCGTGCCGGACGCCTTCTCGAGGTCGACGACGTCGCCTACGCCGAACTGGTCCTCGACGAGCATCGCCACCCCCGCCAGGAAATCCTTCACCAGGTTCTGCGCGCCGAACCCGAGGGCGACACCGACGACGCCCGCGCTCGCGAGCAGCGGCGCCAGGTTGTAGCCGACCACATTCAGCGCCATGCACAACGTGACGGTGGCGATGGTCACCGCGAGGATGCTCCGCACGAACGACCCGAGTGCGGCCGCCCGTTGAGCCTGCCGCTCGTGCCGCCACGGCTGGGCCGCGGCCAGCGCCTCGGCGTGCTTGCCGAACAGCCGGCGCGTGGGTTTGGACGCGGTCGACGCACGGTCCACCACCCTCGTGATCGCACGGTTGAGCACGAATCGGAGGATCACCGCAAGCACGACCAGGTCAGCGATCCGAACGACCACGATCACGACGTCGTGCTGGCCCGCGGACACTGCGAGCACCGTGTCGGACATGGCCCCAGGGTAGGGGAGCCGGCGAATCGGTGAGCGGTACGGTTTGCCACGTGACTGTCTCCGAGATCCCCGCGCGCACCCGCCGTACCGCCGCCCGCATCGCTGTCGCGGCTGTGCTGACCGCGGGCAGCTTGGCTGCGCTGGCGTTGCCGGCGCTCGCCCAAGCCGCCGAGGATCCGGCTCCGGCCCTCGGGCTCGCGAAGACGCTGGGTCTGTTCGTCGGCGTGCCCGTCGCGGCGTTCCTGATCATCTCACTGCTCGTAGCCGCGCCGAGGCTGATGCGACGCACCCACACCGATGGCGACCTCGATTGGTACAGCAAAGCGACGACGGATCAGAGCTCGACGGACGCGCCGCAGATCGATTCCGCGGTCGCGCCCGACAAGCCCTGATCAGCCACTGTCCGAACGACAAGCCCGGGTCCGCCCCCGGCCGGTAGCCGGTGTCACCCCGGTTCAGCCGGCGTCGAAGGCCTGTGCCGCCAGCGCCCGGGCGAGGTCGTCGCGGCCCTCCCCGATGTAGCGCCGGGTCGCGTCGCCGAGCTGCGTCCCGGCCAGGAACGCGTCCACCTTCGCGAGGGTCCGGCGATCGGCCCGACCCGGGAAGAGGTAGATCAGGACCGTCGTGGCCATGAACGTGCCCTTGCGGTCCCACACCGTCGGAGCCTCGTCGAGATAGGCGTCGACGTACGGTCCGAGCACGTCGTCCTGACCGTGCTGCCAGAAGCCGGCGCAGATCTGACGCTGCGTCTGGTTGGGGGTGTCGTCGCGGGTGACGGCGAGGTCCCAGGCGTGCGCCTTGGCCTCTGCTGTCGGCTGGGCCGCACGCGCCAGCGCCGCCTTCTCCGCACCCTGGACGGTGTCGTCGCGGTCGAGTTCGGCGTCGATCTCGGCGTCGCCGACCTTGCCGAGCCGGGCGAGTGCGGTCAGCAGCGCCCAGCGCATGTCGGTGTCGACGGTCAGGCCGGCCGGGATGCCGGTCCCGTCGAGCCAGCCGGCGATGGTCGCCACCGCGTCGTCGCTGTCCGCGGCGGTCGCGTAGGAGCGGACGAACGCGAGCTGGTGGTCGCTACCGGGTTCGGCCGACTGGACGAGCTTGCCGACGCCGATCTCCCACTCGGCCACCAGCGACTGCCGGGACTCTGGGTGGGAGAAGCGTTGGAGTGCGCTCGCGCCGAACCGCAGCAGGCTCTGCACGGCGGTGATGTCGGTCTCGGTGCCGATGCCCCGGAGGATGAGGGCGACGAAATCGCTGGCTCGCATCTCGGCGTCACGGGTCATGTCCCACGCCGCGCTCCAGCACAGGGCGCGCGCGAGCGAGTCCGGGATCGAGTCGATGTGGTCGACCAACGCCTGCAGCGACTTCTCGTCGAGCCGGATCTTCGCGTAGGACAGGTCGCCGTCGTTGAGGAGCAGGAGATCGGGCTGTGCGACACCGACCAGCGCCGGGATCGACGTTTGCGCACCGACGATGTCGGTCTCGAACACCTCGGCTCGAGCCAGCACCCCGCCGGCGAGCCGGTAGGCGCCGATGCCGATCCGGTGCGAGCGCAGCGTGGGCCAGTCGGCGCTGGCCGTCTGGACCACCTCGAAGCGGCTGTAGGTGCCGTCCGCGGCCACGTCGAAATCGGCGCGGAGGGTGTTGACGCCAGCGGTCTGGAGCCACTCCTTCGTCCAGGCCTTGAGGTCGCGTCCCGACGCCGCCTCGAGCTCGACGAGCAGATCGTCGAGACTGGTGTTCTTCCAGGCGTGCTGGCTGAAATAGCGACGGAGACCGACGACGAACTTCTCCTCGCCGACCCAGGCGACGAGCTGGCGCAGCGCCGACGCACCCTTGGCATAGGTGATGCCGTCGAAGTTCACCGCGACCGCATCGAAGTCGACCATGTCGGCCGCGATCGGGTGTGTCGAGGGCAGCTGGTCCTGCCGGTAGGCCCACACCTTGCGCTGGTTGCAGAAGGTCGTCCACGACTCGGTGTAGCGGGTCGCCTCGGCGCTGGCGTAGTGGCTCGCCCATTCAGCGAACGACTCGTTGAGCCAGAGGTCGTCCCACCACTTCATCGTCACGAGGTCGCCGAACCACATGTGCGCCATCTCGTGCAGGATCGTGTTGGCACGCGCCTCGTACGCGGCGTCGGTCGTGCGGCTGCGGAAGATGTACTCGTCCCGGAACGTCACCGCACCGGCATTCTCCATCGCGCCCGCGTTGTACTCGGGCACGAACAGCTGGTCGTACTTGCCGAACGGGTATCCCATCGCGAAGGTCTTCTCGAAGAATGCGAAGCCCTGCTTGGTGATCTCGAGGATGTCGTCGCTGTCGAGGTGCTGTGCGAGCGACTGCCGGCAGAAGATGCCGAGGGGGATCTCGCCGTACTGGCTCGAGTAGCTGTCGCGGACGACATGGTAGGGCCCGGCGATGATCGCGGTGATGTAGGTGGAGATGCGCTTGGTGCGCGGAAAGTCCCAGCGGGACACGAGATCGTCGATCCGCGTCGGCTCGGGCGAGGGCGCGTTCGAGACGACCTGCCAGTGCGACGGGACAATGATGCTGAAGTCGAACTCGGCCTTGAGGTCGGGCTGTTCGAACGTCGTATAGACCTGCCGGGCGTCCGGCACCTCGAACTGCGTGTAGAGGTAGACGTTGCCGTCGGTCGGGTCGACCGAGCGGTGCAGACCCTCCCCGCTGTGGCTGAAGCGGCAGCGGGCGTTGACCCGGAGCTCGTTGTGCTCGGCCAGTCCGTCGAGCCGGATACGTGCGTCGGCCCACACCCGGCCCGGGTCGAGGTCGACACCGTTGAGCGTGATCGAGTCGACGTCGGCCGCGACGAGGTCGGCGAACGTCGAGCTGCCGGCTTCGGCATCGAACGTGATGACGGTCGACGACGCGAACGTCGTCGTGTCCGACTTCTCGCTGTCGGCGAGGTCCAGCTCGACCTGATAGGTGGTCACGGAGAGGACGGCAGAGCGCGTGGCGGCTTCGTCGCGGGTCAGGTTGGTTCCAGGCATGCGGCGCATCATTCCATGCAGGAGCCGCCCTGGGAGGGGCGGTTAGGGGAGGTCCGGACCCGACCACATGGAGTCCGATCCGACGAATGGAACAGCGGCTGCGTGTCGCGCCTCGAGATGCCTGCAGCGGGTGTCTGTCGGCGGTTCCCGGCTGCGTGGTGGAATGCCGTCATGAGCCTTGATACCGACGCCGCCGCTGATGTGTCTGCAGTCCCTGAAACATCGCGTATCGACATGTGGTTCGACCCTGGCTGCCCGTGGGCGTGGATCACGTCCCGCTGGTTGCTGGAGGTCGAGAAGGTCCGCCCCGTCGAGGTGACGTGGAACGTGATGAGCCTGTCGATCCTCAACTCCGGCCGCGACGACATCTCCGAGGACTACCGGAAAGGCCTCGCCTGGGGCTTGCACTCGGTTCGCGTGTGCACCGCGGCCGCCGCCGCAGCCGAGAAGGCCGGCGAGGACCCGAGCGTCGTCCTGGGACGGCTCTACACCGAACTGGGCACCCGCTTCCACGACCAGGGGCTGCCTCGTGAGGACGCGACGATCGCGGCCGCCCTCGAAGCTGCCGGACTGCCCGCCGACCTGATCGACGCAGCGAACTCGACCGACTACGACGAGGCGCTCGACAAGAGTCACCACGCAGGTATGGACCCGGTGGGGATGGACGTCGGAACGCCGGTCGTCCACGTCGGTGACATCGCCTTCTTCGGGCCCGTCATCACCCCCATCCCGCGTGGTGAGGCAGCTGGGAAGCTGTTCGACGGCGTCGTCCTCGTGGCCGGTACCGACGGCTTCTTCGAGTTGAAGCGCACTCGCACCCGCAAGCCGATCTTCGACTGATGCGTGTCCACGTCGGCTCCGATCACGCCGGCTTCGAGCTCAAAGGGCTCGTGGCCACGCGGCTGACCGAGCTGGGCCACGAGGTCGTCGACCACGGCGCTTCGAGCTACGACCCGGAGGATGACTACCCGACGTACTGCCTGGCCGCCGCGCAGGGTGTCGTCGACGACCCGGGCTCTCTCGGCGTGGTGATCGGCGGATCCGGCAACGGCGAGCAGATCGCGGCGAACAAGGTCGACGGCGTACGGGCAGCGCTCGCCTGGAACACCGAGACGGCCACGCTCGCACGCCAGCACAACGACGCGAACGTCGTGTCGATCGGTGCGCGCATGCATGATCCGGAAACGGCGATCGGCTTCGTCGTCACGTTCCTCGACACGCCGTTCAGCCACGACCCGCGGCATCAGCGGCGTATCGGTGAGCTCGCCGCCTACGAGGACTCGGGGCGAGCGGGACCGTCCTGACCAGGTTTCGTTCGGGTGCCGGCCTCGGCGTCGCGTGCTTCCAGCCATGCCCGGATGCCGGCCTTCTCGGCATCGACGTCGCGGGAAACGTCACGTGCACGTGCGCCGGCGCTCGGCGTGACCCGGGTCGGGCCGTCGGCGCCCTTGCGGAGCGATTCAGCCAATGAACGATCCGGCACGGAGAAGTCCAGCCATCTGCGGTCCCTTCGTCTAGAAGATCATGTCCGAGAAGGGCGCGACGTCCCAACTGAAGGCCCGTGACGCGGTGGCGACCGCGCCGGGTGTCAGTTCGGTGACCAGGCCGGCCCGCTGGAGGGACAGCAGCGATCCGCCACCCAGGTACACCGCGCCGAGGTCGCGGACGTCGATCGCGAAGCCGGCCGTCTCGCCACCGGCCAGGCCGGTGGACACGCATTCGGCGCCCGTCCGGTTGCCCGTCAGATGCCACAACCCGGCATTCCACGGCAGGAACTCGTCGCGCACCTCGATGACGACGTCGACGTCGCTGCGGTAGCGCCTGGCCGACAGTGCGTCCGCGACGTCGATCAGCCGTAGATGCAGCGCGTCCGCGGTCGTCACCTTCGCCGAGCGCCGCTCGTCGAGCAGCGAGAGCAGGACGTCGTCGACCGGGACGCCGGCACTGGTGCGGCCCATCAGGTCGTAGTCGAGCAGCATCCGCCAGATGGCGGCGTGGCTGGCGGGATCGAAGGTGCGGACGTCGCGCACCTGCACGGTGCCGTCCGGATAGCCGGCACTGCCCCAGTCGGCCTTGTTGTTCCAGATCGCGTACCCGGTCGTCCGGCCGCCCCGCTCGGCGCGGACGACCTGCAGCGGCCCTGCCCCCTCGCGCCGGGACGGACTGTCGTCGAGTTGGTGAGCGGTCCAGACGTCGTCCCACGGGAACAGGCCGGGGCGGCCGGTCGCGGCGGCGTTCTGTACCTGCCGGACGAGCGCCGGCGCGTCTGCGCGCGCAACCCGGTGAAGCGTCACCTCGTCGACGCCGGGGACGTCGCGAAGCCATGCGCGGCCGCGTAAGACGGTCAGAGAGGAGCGATCGGCGGCGTTGCCGTAGCCGAAACGGCCGTAGATGCGTGGTTCGGTAGCCCACAACGCGGCGGCAACGTAACCCTCGAGATGTGCGGCGTGCAACTGCGCACGCATGAGTTCGGTCGCGACCCCGCGGCGGCGGGCGAGTGCCGAGACGCCGACGTTGGTGACACCGAGGACCCGGGTGGACGCGCCGGGGACCGTCATGGCGAAGTCGAACCCGCCGGAGTGGCCCACGAGCCGGCTGCCGAGGAACGCGCCGAAGCTCGTCATCATCGACCAGAGCGGACGTTCGTTCCGGGTCTCCTCGGAGTCCGGATCGGAACTGAAGCCGAGCGCGACCAGCTCGACGGCGGCGGGGATCTCGTCGTCGGTGAGCTCGCGGACCTCGAGCAGCGGTTCGGCGTCGTCGATCCCAGGCATCAGGTGCGGTCCTCTCGAGGCGGTGTGTCGGCTGACCTTAGTACCGGCTCCAGGCGCCGATGCCACGGTCGCGGGCGTGCTAGAACGCTCCGGTGCAGATCAGCGGACTCGAGCTCGCGCGGCGCTTCTACGAGGACGCGATCGCTCCGATCGTGACACGCGTGCTCGGCCCGGACGTCGAGTTCGCGGCCGCGTTGATCGGGCCCGGCTCGGAGGTCCTCGGCCTCGACAGCGAGCGATCCCACGACCACGACTGGGGCCCGCGCTGCCAGCTCTTCCTCACCGGCGCTGCACTCGAGCGGCGCCATGCCGTCCAGCAGGAGTTGACGGCCGGGTTGCCGTCGGAGTTCGCCGGCTTCCCCACCGGTTTCACGGCGAGCGATGGTAACGACGATCGCGGCGCCGCCGGCGGCCCGGGAGTCCTCTCGCATCGGGTCGAGGTCCTCGATCTCGAGCGATGGTGGCGGAACTGGTCGGGACAGGCATCGGGCGAGGTGCGGTCGCCGGCCGGCTGGCTGCCGTTGCCGACGCAACGGCTCGCGGAGCTCACCGAGGGCGCGGTCTTCCACGACGGGACGGGTCGGCTGACGGCGGCGCGGGCGTCGCTGGCCTGGTATCCCGACGACGTGTGGCGCTACGTCCTCGCCTGCAGTTGGCGTCGGATCGCCGAGGAGCAGCCGTTCGTCGGGCGCTGCGCCGAAGCAGGCGACGACCTCGGCAGCGCGCTGCTCGCCGGCCGGCTCGCCCGGGACGTGATGCGGTTGTGGCTCCTGCTCCAGCGGCGCTATCCGCCGTACAGCAAGTGGCTGGGGACCCGATTCGCCGACCTGCCCGCGGCTGCGGACGTCGGGCGCGACCTCTGGACCGCAGTGACGGCAGTCGGCTTCCCCGAGCGTGAGCGCGCGCTGATGCGAGCCCTCACCGCGACCATCGAGCGCCAGAACGCCGCCGGGCTGTCCACCCCCACGGGGGCGGAGCCGCACCTGTTCTACATGCGGCCCTATCTCGTCGTCGACGCGGACGCTGCCGCTGCGGCCCTGATGGACGCCATCTCCGACCCCGAACTGCGCGGTCGCCCTGCTCGTGCGGCCATCGACGTCGTCACCGACAACGTCGCCGTGACCGGCGAGATACCTGCGACCCGCAGCATCGTCGAAACCCTCCTGTCCCCGCGTTAGCAGCTCTGCGGTCGACGCGCAGGGGAACCCCTCGGCCGGCGGACTCGTTGGTCGATGATGGTGATGAAATCGACGAACCCGACCCGGCCGACGGCCGAACCCGAGGCACCCGACGTGGCGATCGGCCCGCCGGCCGGACCGACGAGAGGTGGCCCCGTGGCGGCGAAGGCGACCGCGCGTCCACGTCGTAACCGGCGCGGCAACATCGTCACGCTGCTCACCATCGCGCTGATCGCGGCGCTCGCCGGGCACCGCTGGGTCCCGGCCGCCGCCGGCATCGGTCTGGTGTGGGAGAGCCTGCTGCCGGAGACGATCGTGCTGTTCGCACTGGCAGCGCTGGCCGCGATCCTCCGCCGCTCGGCCCGGGCCGGACTCTGGGTGCTGATCGGCCTGGCGGTCTGGTCGGTGATGTTCGTACCGACCCTCGTGTCGCGCAAGCCGGCGGCAAGCGCCGCGACGACCCTCACCGTCGTCTCGCAGAACCTCAACGCCGTCAATACGGACGCGGACGCCGCGGCACGTGCGCTCGTCGCGACGAAGGCCGACGTGGTCGCGACGGAGGAGCTCGGATCCGTGTCGGCCGAACCCGCCACCGCGGTGCTGAACGCCGCCTACCCGCATTCGACGACGGCCAGCACGGTCGGGGTCTGGAGCCGGTACCCGCTCACCGACGTCACCCGCCTCGACCTCGGCATGTCCTGGGACCGCACCCTGCACGCCGATCTGCAGGTCCCCGGCGGTGATGTGTCGCTCTACGTGGTGCACCTGCCTTCGGTCCGGCCAGGGGTGGAGCAGGCGCGTAACCGGGCGCTGACGGCGCTCGCGGCCGCGGTCCGGGCGGACACGTCCCCGCGGATCGTCGTCGTGGGCGACTTCAACACCGCGACCTTCGACCGCAACATGCGCCAGCTCCTCGCGCAGGTCCAGGACTCGCGCCGCGCCGCGGGCGGCGGTCTCGGGTTCACCTGGCCGGCCAAGCTGCCGGTCACACGACCGGATCACGTGCTCAGCAAGGGATTCGAGGTCGTGTCGGATTCCGTCCTGGCTGCCCACGGGAGCGACCACCGGGCGATCCTCGCCGCGCTCCGACCGGCTGCCACTTGATTTCATACCGGCCCTCGCCTGATTTGGGCGGTACATTCTCTTTGTTGGCGTGGGTTGTCCGGGTTGTCACCGATCCGTCCCACGTTTGTTACCTCATAGTGACCGATGCGCACGAACCGTAACCGAGAATGGAAGTCGGTTTCGGCCAAGGAGGTGACGCATGCCCGCTCGGCTCGCCCTTCGTATCGCCCTTCCCGTCGTCAGCGCCGTGCTACTGCTGACGGCCGGCCTCACCATGGGGACACGCGCCTCGTCTGAGCACGACCGGGTCGTCGTCGCCCCCGCCGGAGCACTCGCCACCGGTGACGACGACCAGCTGATCCGGGCCGCCGACGCGGTCTTCGTCGGTCGGGTCGACGCGGCCGGGCCGGTCGACATGGTCGGACCGATGCCCTACACCCACTTCGACGTCACGGTGATCGACGCCATGAAGGGCGCCGTCGCCGGCGCGGTGACACTCGCGCAGCTCGGGGGAGCCGTCCCGGCAGATCACGAACGCGTCGTCGTCTCGGGGGATTCGCTGCTCGAGACAGGCAGCACCTACCTGTTCTCGGTCCAGCAGTCGCCCGCGGTCGGCACCCTCGTGGTCATGCCGGGCCACGGTCACATCGATCTCACGGCGGACGTGCTCAACCCGCGTGCGTTGACTGCGGAAAGTGCCCGGACGATTCCGCGAGTTGCCGAGATGCGCTCGGTGATGGACCTACGGCCGCTCAATTGAGGTCATCCACCGGTTCGTCGGGGCGCCTGCGCTGCATTCAACCCCGACCGCAGGAGTCGCCACCCGTGGTGTTTGACTGACCGCATGCCATTGGTCGGTGACTACGAACCCAGTCCGAGCGAACGAAGCCGCAACCAGGTCGACGCCTACGAGAACTCCGGGGGGACCGAGGGCCTCACCCTCGATGACACCGGCCTCCCCGTCGTCGTCGTCACGTCGTTGGGCGCGAAGTCCGGAAAACTCCGCAAGACACCGCTCATGCGGGTCGAGCACGACGGCGTCTACGCCGCGGTCGGCTCGATGGGCGGTGCCCCGAAGAACCCCGTCTGGGTATACAACCTGCGGGCCGAGCCGGTGACCGTGCTGCAGGACGGGCCGTCCCGGTTCGACCTGGTCGCACGAGAGATCAGCGGCGCCGAGCGCGACCTGTGGTGGGAGCGCTGTGTCGCCGCCTATCCGCCATACGCCGAGTACCAGACCCGCACCGACCGGCAGATCCCGGTCTTCCTGCTCGAACCCGCACCCTCCCTCTGACAGGAGCACGTCCGTGGAGTACCGCACCCTCGGCTCGAGCGGCACCGCCGTCTCCAACCTCACGCTCGGCACCATGACGTTCGGTTCGGAGACCGACGAGGCCGGCTCGCACGCCCAGCTCGACCGCTTCCTCGAAGCCGGCGGCACGCTCGTCGATACCGCCGACGTCTACTCCGGCAATGAGAGCGAAGCCATCATCGGCCGCTGGTTCGCCGACCGGCCCGCCGACGTCACCGACCGCGTCGTCCTCGCCACCAAGGGCCGGTTCCCGACCGGTACCGGACCCAACGACCTCGGCCTCTCACGTCGGCACCTGAGCCGCGCGTTGGATGCCTCCCTGACCCGGCTCGGGGTCGACACGATCGACCTCTACCAGGTGCACGCCTTCGACCCGTTCACGCCGATCGAGGAGACCCTCGCGTTTGTCGATTCGGCGGTACGGGCAGGGAAGATCCACTACTTCGGGCTGTCGAACTTCACCGGTTGGCAGCTCCAGCACGCGGTCGACGTCGCGCACTACACGGGGCTGACGAAGCCGGTCACGTTGCAGCCGCAGTACAACCTGCTGGCCCGTGAGATCGAGTTCGAGATCGTCCCGGCCGCGCTGGCGAACGGGCTCGGGCTGCTGCCCTGGTCGCCGCTCGGCGGCGGATGGCTCACCGGCAAGTACGCACGCGACGAACGTCCGACCGGGGCCACCCGGCTCGGTGAGAACCCGGCCCGTGGCATGGAGGCCTACGACGCTCGCAATACCGCGGAGCGCACGTGGGACGTTGTCGACGCCGTCCGCAAGGTCGCCGATTCGCGTGGGGTGACGATGGCACAGGTCGCCCTGTCCTGGTTGGCCGATCGTCCTTCGGTCACCTCGGTGATCCTCGGTGCCCGCACCGTCGAACAACTCGAGGACAACCTCGGTGCGGCCGACCTTCACCTGAGCGCGGACGAGACCGACCTGTTGTCGGAGGCGAGCACGCCGCTGGCCGGCGATTATCCGTACGGAGTGGCCGGCGTGCAGCAGCGTGGTCGTCGCATCGAGGGCGGCCGCTGAGGTCAGCTCCACCGCTGGTCGGGTGGGCCCGCACGAGCGCGGGTCCACCCGACCAGGCGATCAGGAGGCGCTGAGGTCCGGTGCTGCGGGCTGGACGCCGCGGGTCGCGACGGTGACCTGGGCAGCGGTCCGCTTGATCGTGAACCGGTCGATCTCGGTCCCGTTCTCAGCGACCGCCCGGACGGTGAGGGTCGTCGTCCGGCTGGGATGCGCCGGCTCGACATCGACCGCCAGGAACGAATAACCGGTGTAGCGCACCCGCGACCAGCCGATGGTCTCGGGCACCTTGTTGCCGTCCGCGTCCCAGTAGTACGACGCGACCTGCGTGTGGGGCTTGGTGTGGCCCTCGTAGGTGTCGGGCGCCGGGAAACTGTAGAGGCTGCGGCCGGCACCGCCGGCGGTCACGTACATCGTGCCGTCGGTCGCGGGGGAGACGCTGTAGCCGATCGGCACAGCCCTTGTGATCGCGTTGCCACGCAGGGCATCCGAGCGTTCGTACACGTGGTTGTGGCCGTTGATCACGAGGTCGACCTTGTACTTGTCGAACAGCGGGACCCACGCCGACCGGACGCCGCCCTCGGAGGCGTGCTGGTTGGTCGTGGAGTAGGCACAGTGGTGGAAGTAGACGACGACGAAGTCGATGTCAGGCTGCTGACGAAGGAACTTCAATCGCTTGCCCAGCCAAGCGGTCTGGGTGTTGTCGCTGTAACCGCGGTTGGCGGTGATCTCATTCGAGACGTCGTTGGCGTCGAGGCTGATGTAGGCGACGTTGCCGTAGATGAACGAGTACACCGACGGGCAGGATGCGGGTCCGTTGCCGGGGAAGGCCCAACGGGCCTCCTGGCCGCCGTAGCCGTTCGGGGAGTAGAGCGCTTCCATATCGTGGTTGCCGGTCGCGACCATCCACGGGACCTGCTTCGCGACGAGCTCGGTCTGGGCGAGGAACTGGTCCCAGATCCGCGGGTCGTAGACGTCGGTTCCACCGGCTCCGGTCGAGGAGACCGGGCTGCCGGTACCACTCGGATCGGCGTAGGCGATGTCGCCCGCGTGCAGGTGGAACTTCGGGTTCTGGCCGAGCAGGACGGTGTCGTTCGCGAGCGCGTCGTAGCTCACGCCCTGGTCGCCGAACGCGGTGAACGTGTAGCGCGGCGCCATGTTCGAGTGCTGGCGGCGGGGTGCGGTGGTGAACTCGCCCAGAGTGCCGAGGTTCGCAGCGTTCGCCGGGTCGAAACCCTGATGGCCGACGCCGTAGTAGTAGGTGGTGTCGGGCAGCAGCCGACTGAGGTCGACGTGCATGTAGTACTGGTCGATCGCCCGGATCGCGCCGGGTACCTCGGAGTGCAGATCGCGCACCTCGGCGTGGATGCGCTCACCGAGATCGAGCGGGTGCCGCCCGATCCGGACGAACGGCGCCGACACCGGCAGCGACGTCTGCCAGCTGATCGACATCTGCGTGCGGGGGTCCGCACCGAAGGCGAGGTGCCGGCCGAACGGGACGACCGTCTGACCGTTGACCGTGGATCGCTTGAGAACGGTTGGGGCGGCGGAAGCCGGCGCGGCCGCGCCCGTGGCGACGGCAGCGGCAGCACCCGTGAGGAGTGCGCCGCCGCGCAGCAGCGAGCGGCGGTTCGGGCGCATCCGACGCAGGTAGTCGTGTTGTTCGGCCATCGAGAGACGGCTCATGAGGGCGTCCGGGACGCCCATGCGGGGGAGATTCGATTCGGTCACTTAAGAATCGTCGGCGAGAAGGTCGACGTCGGACCACAAACGACAGGTGAACGTCGGTCGACCAACCCGCTGCCGGATATGACTGCATGACAAGACTGCCTGGCAACGCGTGCTGTCGGTGCTGACCGTTAGCGTTCGACTATGAACAACGGGTGGCTGGCAGTCCTCGCGGCCATCGCGGCCTTCGCCGGAGCAGCGGTCGGCCATGTCGTCACCTACCTGGTGGCTCGGCGTCAGACGGCCATGGGGCGCAAGCAGGACGCGCTCACCAACCTCCGGTGGGCGGCGGACCAGGCTCTCTCCGACGATCCGCACCGCGCCAGACTCGGCGTCCGCTACATCCGCGCCATCTCACGCAGCAGCGACCTCGACGAGGACACCGAGGCGATGGTCGACGCCACTCTCGCGGCCGTGGTCGAGCCCGCGGTCGACGAGTACGATGGCCTCACCGACGGAGACCGTTACGTCGAGACCTATGTCGAGCTCGACGAGGAGTGACATGACCGCGACCATCCGGGTGACCGAGGCGCAACGTGATGCTGCCCAACTCATCGTGGAACGCTCCAATCGGTCCGGCAAGCCGGTTCGCGCCGCCGTCAGCGCCATCGCCGACGCGGCCAGCAGCGTCGGCCTCGCCCGCCGCCCGCCCGATCCGCTGTTTGTCAGCAAGCGCCGCAAGACAGCCTGAGCACCGTCTCACAGATCTGAGAGTGGGCGTGTCCGACACCGGGCCTGGGCAGTTGCCCAGCGGCGCGAGCATGACGCCGCCGCCCGCGGGATGGTATGCGGATCCCTACATCCACAACGGCCAGCGTTACTGGGACGGGTACCAGTGGACCTCGCACGCGGCGGCGGAGCAGCAAATCGCCGGTTTCGCGTCGGCACCGGCGGTGGTACCCACCGGGCGACGCGACGGTGTCTCCGTCGCCGCCTTCGTCACGTCGTTGGTCGCGCTGCTGCCGGCCTCGATCCTCCTCGGGTTCGTCGGTCTGGGCCGGACCGGCGGTGGTCGCCGTTCCGGACGCCGGCTGGCGGTCGCTGCCCTGATCATCTCGGGAGTATGGATCTTCGCGCTCCTCACCGCGGGGCTCGTGTACGCGTTCGACGCGGGCGCCTCGAGCGGCTCCGCGGCGTCCTCGCATTCTGATTCCACGCAGGTCGGGCTCACCGACCTGCGATCCGGCCAGTGCATCGATCTGCCGAGCTACGTCCCGCAGAGCCAGGACTGGCTCGACGTCGTCATGTGCTCGATCCCGCACAACGCCGAGGTCTACGAAGTCGGCGACCTGCCCGACGGTCCGTACCCGGGTGACTCCGCGGTCGACGCTGCGGTCAGCAAGCTCTGCGACGACGGGTTGGTGACGTTCTCCAGCTCTGCGAACAGCCGGCTCGACACCTACGAGATCCTGCCTACGCGAGACACCTGGGGCTACCACGACCGCGGCTATGTGTGCATCGCGGTCGACGAGGACCACGCCGACACCGGCACCATGGCAAACACAGGGTGAGCAACCCAGGGGGTACCGACGTCCCCCCGGTGGGCCGGACGACCGAGCGCTGAACGGGGCCGCTCAATCGAGCTGGTAAAAGCCCCAGCGCTCCTCCGGCCGGTACTCCCGGTAGTGCCGCGCCGATCCGGATCCCCCATACCAGTAGACGGTCGCGGCATAGAGGCAGGCATTCGAGCCGTCCCACACGTCGTCCTTGTACTTCTCCAGGAAACCCTCGAACGACGACGTGAACGGCACGTCGTCGGCGATGTGGAACCGGCTGACGCTCGTGTGCCCGTTCGCGTCGAGTTCGACGAAGGGCTGAGCCGCGTACGCGCTGTCGAACATCGGGAACGGGGGCTCGGCCGCCCACGCGTAGCCGACCCAGTCCTCGCTCCCGGTGCCGAACGACGACGGGAAGGATTCGCCGTCCACGAAGAACTTCTCGTCCCCTTCGCCCCACCACCAGTCGATCGTCTTGCGGTCCCAGCGGCCGTACCACCAGGTCTCCGGCGCCTGGACCGGCTGATGCCAGGCGTTGTAGACGTGCAGGTGCGCGCCGCAGAAGCGGCCGCGGCCGGTGGCCGACAACAACGGCCAGTCCGGCCACCGGTCGCCGCCGCCGTCGAATCGGGACCGGTCGAGGTCGCCGAACTCGCCACGATGCCAGCGGGCATGGAACCTGAGCATCCCGGCCGCCTCGTTCACGTCGAGATCACCCACCTCCACGACCGCCGTGACGTCGTGGGTGACGGCGTCGTCGTCACCGATCTCGATCCGCATGCCGTCGGCGAAGGGCATGAACCAGGAACTACGGAAGCCGTGCTGATCGGCACCGAGCGGAAGCGTGTCGTAGGTCTGCACGCCGGGCGCGCTACCGAAGAAGTCGCCGAGCGGCGCCCACACCGCGGGACTGTCGTCGCCGTCCCAGGTGATACGGATCGTCAGCAGGCGAAGGGCTTTCTGCTCGTCGCCGGGCGACAGTGACACCAATCCGGGAACCTGGACACGGACCTCGGTGACGGCGCCCGCACCGTGGCGTTCGATGAGCACGGCGGATCCGCCGGGCTCGACTCGCACCGCTCCCGAAAGATGTGGTGCAGCGGGAGCCACACGTCGGCGACCGCGCAGCGACAACGCGCGATCCGCCTCGGCCAGTGCGATCGCGTCGTCGGGGGAGAAGGTGCCGTCGAACGACGGGATCGTCCACCAGGCAGGGAAGGTGGAATGGCTGATGTGGTAGTACGCGCCCCAGCCGTCGTCCAGCACGATCGTGCAGTGCCGCTGGTAGGCGAGCGGGATCCAGCAGTTGCGCCCGCGGGAGAGCGTCGGCAGCAGGTCCGGGAAGTTCGCGGGCGAGAGCTCGTCACCGAAGCGGTCGAACAAGTCCCGGAACGGCCGGTCGAACACCGGCTCGGGAGCGCCGTCGATGTAGATGCGTAGGTGCCCGTCCGCCGGCAGTGCCGACCAGATGCGCCAGATGACGCCCGGCCCGTCGGCGTCGAAGACGACCAGCCCGCCGCCGTCGTGTGCGCGGATGAAGCCGGAGCCGTCGGCGTTCGCGCCCCAGTCGCGGTACTCATCGGTGGCTTCGTCGAAGACCGAACTGCGGTCGTAGCTGGTGAAGGTGCCCGTCGACTCACCGGCGACCGGCGGCGTCGCGAGCCGACGCAGGTCGGTCAGGCGTCCGATCAGGTCGCAGTAGGTCAGCGTGCGGGCAGGCTGTTCAGTCGTCACGTCGCTCCTCCTCGTGTCGGTCGCCGACGCTATCGCCCGAACGCCGGCATCGCTTGGCCTAGTCGGGGGAGGATTGATCCTCGAATACTTGTCAGACCAGAGCATGTGTCTGGCCAGTGGTGGCCGATTGCCGTCCTATCTGTGACCGCGCGTGCGGAAGGGCGAAAAATGGATCCCTACGAGCGATGTCGAGCTGAGGAGCTTCCACCATGGACGTGTCGTCCCTGCAGTACCGCCTGACCGATGTCGAACGGAAGACTTTCGAAGAGAACGGTGTCCTCCAGATCGAGGACGGCATTTCTCCCGAGCGGGTCGCCGCGCTCGAAGCAGCGGCCGACAAGATCAACCAGCGCCAGCTCGACTCCGGCGCGGCCGAACCGGGGAAGGCGATGTTCTTCCCGAACTTCATCCCCGAGGACCCGGCGTTCGTCGACCTCGTCGACTACGAGCAGGTGCTGCCCAAGGTGTGGGGTCTGCTCGGCTGGAACATCAACCTCTACCACGGTCACCTCATCGTCACGCCGCCGTCGGGCGCCGAACGGACAGACAAGACGTTCGGATGGCATCAGGATTCCGGCCGGGTCAACCATGACATCAGGTCGCACGTCCGGCCGATGCTGTCGCTCAAGGTGGCGTACTTCCTCTCCGACACCAGCGTCGAGGGACGGGGCAACTTCTGGGTCGTGCCGGGCAGCCATCTGCGCGACGACATCCCGGTGCCGGACGGCACCGGCCAGCCCGAGGGTGCCGTACCGGTGCTCGCCAAGCCGGGAACGGTCGTGTTCTTCGACCGTCGCACCTGGCACGCAGCCAGCCCGAACTGGTCCGACGTCACCCGCAAGGTCGTTTTCTACGGGTACGGCTTCCGCTGGATCCGGACCAAGGACGAGATGACGGTCTCGCACCTGTGGGACGAGAGCGACCCGATCCGCAGGCAACTCCTGGGCTACGGCGTGAACTCCAACGGCTTCTATTCGCCGACCGACGAGGACGTGCCCCTGCGCGGTTGGCTGACGGAACACAGCCCGGAAGACGTCTGACGGCGGGCTGCGGTCCGGTCTCCGGGCCGCGGCTGACACCCTGTGCCGGTGCTGATCAGACGCCACGGCGACCGTGCCGCGATGGCCCGCGTACTCGGCCGCGCCGCGGCGCACGAACCGACCTTCACCGGGGGTCTCGAGCCGGTGCCCCGGGGTTTCCACCGCGTCTCGCACCGCGAACCCATCGGATCGGGCACGACGACGTTCGACGCGGCCGCGGAGGTGATCCTGACCTGGGGTCTGCATCGCGGTGCGGGGCTGGAGGTGTGCGCGGCCACGTCGCGAGCCGAAGCGGGCGTCGACGTCGTCGTGGCGATCACCGCCGGTGGGTTGCTCGACATCCTTGCGCCGTGCCGGGTCGAGGAGATGATCGATGAGCCGGGACGGCGCGGGTTCAGCTACCTCACCCTTCCCGGCCATCCCGAATGCGGTCGCGAGACCTTCACAGCCGAGCTGGATCACGACGGCACCGTGTCGGTGTCGATCGACGCGGTCAGCAGGCCCGGCTCGATCCTGACCAGATTGGCCGGCCCGCTCGGCCGGCTGGTCCAGCGCCGCGCCACCGGCCGCTACGGCGACGCCGTCCGTGCCGCGGTCGCATCGACGCCGAGGTCGTCGAGCTGACGGATGCTTGTCGCCGTGCAGTTGACTGGCGACATGCGTTACTCCGAGCTCGAGACCGTCAGCGGCAAGAAGATCTCCCGGATCGGCCTCGGGACCTGGCAGTTCGGTTCGCGTGAGTGGGGCTACGGCACGGAGTACGAAGCGCGCAGCCACGGCATCGTGCGGCGCGCGCTCGCGCTGGGCATCACGCTGTTCGACACCGCCGAGATCTACGGCTTCGGCCGGAGCGAGACGTTGCTCGGCGCGGCTCTGGGCGACGACCGTGCCTCCGCCTACATCGCGTCGAAGGTCTTCCCGCTCCTGCCGGTGTCCGCGGTCGTGCAGCAGCGGGCCGTCGGGTCGGCGGCGCGGCTCGGCGTCAAGACCATCGACCTCTATCAGGTGCACCAGGCGAACCCGGTGATCCGCGACGGCACGACGATGGCCGGCATGCGGCGTCTCCAGGCGACCGGACTCGTCGGTGACGTCGGCGTCAGCAACTACTCGCTCGCCCGTTGGAAGGCCGCCGAGAAGGCGCTCGGCTCGCCGGTCGTGTCCAACCAGGTCAGCTACAGCGTCGTGAACCGCGGGCCGGAGTCCGATCTCGTGCCCTACGCCAGGGCCGCCGACCGGCTGGTGATGGCGTACAGCCCGCTCTCGCAGGGCTGGGTGTCCGGCCGCTACACCGCGACCAACCCGCCGCCGGGTGGCGTGCGGGCGATGAACCCGCTGTTCCTGCCGGTCAACCTCGAGCGGGGTGCCGGGCTTCTCGCTGCACTTCGCGAGGTCGCCGACGCGCACGACGCGACGTCGAGCCAGATCGCCCTCGCCTATCTCCTGCACGACCCGGCTGTCGTTGCGATCCCGGGCGCATCCGGCGAGGAGCAGGTCGAGCGGAACGCCGCGGCCGCGGACATCATCCTGGCCGACGACGAGTACGCCGCACTCCTTCGCGCCGCACGCGGGTTCGTGCCGTTGACCGGTCGGTCATCGGTCGTCCCGCTGGTCCGCCGCCGGCTGCATCGCTGAGCTCGCCCCGGCCGGGGCTGTCGCTTTGTCGGTCGTGTGTGGTGGGGTGGAGCACATGACGACGAGCGATGGGAGTGGCCGATGACAAGCGTTTCCACCGAGGTGAGCGATGTGACCGACGTGGTGGCCGAACTCGAGACGGCGCTGCGCCGGCACCGGGGCGAACTCGTCGGTTACTGCTATCGCATGCTCGGCTCGTCGTTCGACGCCGAGGACGCCGTGCAGGAGACCCTCGTTCGCGCGTGGCGTGGTCACGACAAGTTCGAGGGTCGTTCGGCGCTGCGTTCCTGGCTCTACCGGATCGCGACGAACGTCTGTCTCGACATGGTGTCCGGACGCAATCGCCGTGCTCGCCCGATGGGTCTGTCCGCGTCGGCGTGGCAACCGGTCGAATCGTCGCTGGCGGCGCGTCGACCCGAGAACACCTGGCTCGAGCCCATCCTCGATGCCCAGCTCTCGCCGGCCGGTGGCGACCCGGCCGATCAGGCGGTCGCCCGCGAGTCCATCCGGCTCGCGTTCGTGGCCGCCCTCCAGTACCTCCCGCCACGCCAGCGCGCCGTGCTGATCCTGCGTGAGGTCCTCCGCTGGCGGGCCGACGAGGTCGCTGCGTTGATGGATACCTCAGTCGCGTCGGTCAACAGTGCGCTGCAACGGGCACGGGCCACCATCGGCGATCGGGGCGTCTCGTCCTCGGACGCGTTCGACCCGCTCGACGCCGATCAGCAGGAGCTGCTCGCCCGCTATGTCGAGGCCTTCGAACGCTACGACGTCGAGGCGCTGGTCGAGTTGCTGCACGAGGACGCGACCCAGAACATGCCGCCGTTCGAGATGTGGCTGCAGGGGTCGGCCGACATCGTCGCGTGGATGCACGGGCCCGGCCGGGAGTGCCGCGGTTCCCGGTTCGTCCGCACCGTCGCGAACGGCGCCCCCGCCCTGGCGCAATACCGGCCGAGCGGCCCGGGTGGGCTGCACGAGCCGTTCTCGCTGATCGTGCTCGACATCGTCGACGGCCGCATCGCCGGCACGACGAACTTCCTCGACACCCGCTTGTTCGAGTTGCTCGGACTGCCGGCGCACCCGGACAAGTAGGCGCCGGCCGGTCGTCGGTGGCAGCTGGTCGGTGGGCAAGAACAGTCGGCGTCGCACCGCCGCTATGGCGCCCGGTCGTCGGTGCGGGCGAACTCTCGTCGGCGAACGTCCGACGGTCGTAGCCACACCACGTCCCGACCGCGTACCGGCGGGTCGAGAACCACGCGGACGTGCCAGCGTCCCCAGCGGTCGGCAAGGGCCGGCAGCACCTCCGTCGGCCACAGGTGCGCCCACCAGATCCGCACCCACACCTCGATCGCCGGCCGCACCGCGAAGTCGTCGGTGTTGCGCGGCCAGTGCTCGTTGCGGATCGGTTGATGCGTGTTCGGCTCGACCGGGACGCCGTACCCGCCGAGTCGTGTCATCCCGTCAGTATCGAACAGAAGTTCTATTAAGCCAATCGACGGTCGGCCCGCTAACCTGCCACGAGCCGGCCGCCTCCCGGCCGCCTCAGTCGCGTTTCGTCGGCACCCTGAGGTAGCGCTCGGCGTAGCGGCAGCCGATCCGCTTACCGGCCTGGGCCATCGGAGGTCCGACGCGATGTTCGAGAAGCCAGTCGATGTTCCCGGCGGCCTCGGAGTTTTGACTCGCGTGGCACCAGATTGCGGTCATCTTCGTCTCGATCTGATCGGTAACGTCGACGTAGAGGTTGGCGTCGTCGAAGGCGGACATCCAGATTTCGGTTACCCGGAAGGGCTCCAGCCCCTCGTCCAGCAGCTCGGGATAGATCCGTGCCTTGTAGCTCTGGGGATATGCAGCGACGAACGTCGCCTCGGATGCGGCCAGGTGGTCGCCGTGCTGGAAGTCCAGCGGCGCGCCGGGTAGACGTTGCGGCGCCATCGTCAGGAGAACCTGCGGCCGGTACCTGCGGATTTCTCGGATGACATCGCGCTTGAGGTCGTCGTTCACCTGGAGCTCGTCGTTCGGGTAGCCCAGGGAGGCGATCTCACGGACGCCGAGCACGTCCGCTGCCGCACGGAGTTCGGCCGAACGGATCGCCGCGAGTTCCGCCCCGGTGGTCGCGAGGTCGACGCCACCGTTGGCGCCGTCGGTGCAGACCACGTAGTTGACCTCGGCACCCTGCGCGGTCAGCCGGGCGATGGTCCCGCCGAACATGAACTCGGCGTCGTCGGGATGTGCGAACACGGCCAGTGCGCGTGAGACCTCAGTCAGCAGCATCTACATCGTCCTCTCGTTCGGACCTCGGGACGTTCTCGGCGAAGAGACGCCGGCTCTCGGCGATGACCTCCTGGCCGAGGTGGGCGGCGGACGCATCCGCAGCCGGCCATCGCGCGACTTCGGCGCGCGCCCAGGCCGCCCACTCGATCATCGCGGCGTAGTGCACGTGATAGAGCCGGGAGGCGACGCCGATCACGTGTGCACGGTCGGGGTACCGGCCATCGCCGGTCGCGTAGCCGGCGAAGACGTCGAGAAGCTCGTTGTTGCGTTGCCGCGCATCTGATTCGACCTCGTCGATCAAGCGGAGGGCATCGGACGGGGTCGCGGCGTCGACGAAGGCCAGCTTGACGGATGCTTCGGACTCGAACGCCGACGGGGCGGTCGGCCGGCGTATCCACCCGACCAGCGCGTGACGACCTCGCTGGGTGATGGAATAGCGTGCGCGAACGCGCTTGTTCTCCGGCACGGCTGTAGCTGTGACGAACCCATGTTCCTCGAGAGATCGGGGCGCGCTGTAGATTCCACTCGCCGCACGCGGCCACATGAAGTTGAGGCTGCGCTCCATCTGCTTCGCGAGCTCGGATGCCGTCCAGTCGCGAAACGCCAGCAGCCCGAGCAGTGCGAATGCCGTTGTACCGAGGCGTCTCATATCCAGTGCTGTCTCCGGGGTCGCGCCATGGTAGCGGCCTCGGACTCGACGCGAAAGCGCGCGCGTGTGCGGACTGCGCTGGTGCCGACCAAGAGCCGGGTCGGCTCAGCGAGGCGCGCTCCGACACGACGAGCACAGGCCGGCCAGTGCGACGTGGCCCAGATCCAGGCTGAAGTCGTAGCTCTGGTCGAGTTCGCCGGCAACAGCGACCAGCAGTGCCGACGGTGCATCGCTGATGTCTCCGCACGACGTGCACTGGAGATGCAGGTGGCCACGGTCGCCGTCAACCAGGTGGTAGACGGTCGGCCCGTGGCTGACGTGCACATGCTGGACCACGCCGAGATGGGTCAAGGCGTCGAGCGTCCGGTACACGCTGGCCCGGTGAACCGAGGGGTCCCGCCGGGCGACTCCGACGACGACGTCCTCGGCGCAGAGGTGCCGGCGGTCGTCGGCGAGCACGCCGAGAACCGCCTGGCGGGGGCGCGTCATGCGCTCTCCGCGAGCGTTGAGCCGGGCGCGGATCTCGGTGAGGAACGGCGCAGCGGGCACGGTCATCGCTGACTCCTGGACGGCGGGTCGTGAGGTGGGCCGACGACCCGCCTGATGTCGGGGCGACCCGGCGTCTTACTCATCACGGGAACCGTACCGCCGCGATGCATCGAGGTGCCGATCATCTGGAGAGCGACTCGGACTTCGACAGTCCCGCGTTCCACTTCTCCTCGACGTGTCCGGTTTTCCACCAGACCAGCGCGGCGGTCCAGGTGGCCGCGAACAAGGCGACGATCAGGAAACCCACATCGTTGAGATCGAGCGTTCCGACGGTGTGCAGCGGGCCTGATCTGATCGCCAGCTTGTCGACGACGATCGAGATGATCTCGATCGTTCCGATGATCAGTGCCACGGCAACCGACAAGCCGGTGATGTTGAGGTTGTAATAGACCTTCCGCACGGGTCGCGAGAATGCCCAGCTGTAGGCGAAGTTCATGAACAGCCCGTCGATGCTGTCGAGCAGGGTCATCCCGGCCGCGAACAGAACCGACTTCATGATCGGGCGGAGGAGACGGTTCATCATGCCGCGATGCTCGAGGTGATGCTCGAGCTGGGCTTCGTCGAACTCGCCTGTTCGCATCCGTCGCCATTCCCGCGTGAGCGCGACAAGCGAGACCAGGTTGACGATCCCGAGAGCGATCAGGAACAGACCGGACACGCTGGTGCCGACCAGGCCGGTCACCTGCTGCAGATTCGAGTTGTCATTGGTGACCTGACCGGCGAGCGCGCGCACACCGAGTGTGAGGAGGACGCACAACCCGAACACGATGCTGGAATGCCCGAGCGAGAACCAAGAACCGACGCTGAGCGGACGCTTGTTCTCGGTCACCAGTTTGCGGGTGGTCTTGTTGTCGATGGGCAGCGATATGGTCGGCGTCGAACGCGTGCCGAGCAGGTACGCAGTCACGCCGAGGGTGATAACGAACGCTTTGCCGTCCCCGGAGTGTCAAGCGCTACGGTGCGACGGCTCCGGCGAGGACACACCCCAGCCGACGACGTGCAGCACAGCGACGAAGCCGAACATGGCGCCGGCGACCGTCCATTGCGTCCGGTACCGCCCATGGGGTCGCGTGGGCGCCAATACTGCGCCGCCGTGGCACGCTGATTGCGTGGGCACAAGTGGAACCGTCCGTCAGTGGTCCGGCGAGGAGGGATGGGGAGTTATCGACTGTGCCGAGACTCCCGGCGGCTGCTGGGCGCACTTCTCGACCATGGCCGTCGCGACCTACCGGTCCTTGGACGTAGGTCAGCACGTCGAGTTGGAATGGGAGCAGGTCGAACAGGACGGCTACCACTACCGGGCCCGCCGGGTCTGGCCAGGCGGGCAACTGCCGGTCGAGCGGCCGCCAGCGGATCAAGGGCCAACGGAGGCATACCGGAGCACCTTGACGATCCTCTGGGACAGCACGGAATGACCGTGGACGTCGTTCCGTCCTAGAACGGGCGCCGGTCGTCACGCTTGAGTGAGAGCCGACCACTGGCACGCCACACCCGGGCGACGACATCGCGATCCTCGTCGGTGATCAGGTTGCCCATCACGCGCAGGGCCACGGTCATCAGCAGTTGGGATCGCATGCCGATCGGTCCTAGCGACGGGAGCAGATGTGGCACCGTGATCAGACCGGCAAGACGGCGCGCGATCGAGAACGACTCGCCGTAGTGCTGCCGGAGCAACGCCGGCCACGCTGCCGAGAGGTCGTGGGTCTGGGCCATCAGGTCGGCAACGAACCGGCCGGTCTCCAGCCCGTAGTCGATTCCCTCACCGTTCAGCGGATTGACGCACGCGGCTGCGTCGCCGATCAGCGCCCAGTTCCGGCCGGCGACGCCGGTGACCGCGCCACCCATCGGCAGCATCGCCGAGGACGGCGCGCGGAGCTCGTCGGCCAGCTCGAACTCGTCGCGCCGTTGACCCGCGTAGTAGGCCATCAGCGGTTTGAGTTGCACGTTCGCCGGGCGCTTCGCAGTGGCGAGCGTGCCGACCCCGAGGTTCACCTCGCCGTCGGACAGCGGGAAGATCCAGCCGTACCCGGACAGGATCTCCCCTTTCTCACCGCGGAGTTCCAGATGCGAGGAGATCCACTCGTCGTCGCTGCGACCCGACTTCACATAGCAACGACCCGCAACGCCGTAGACCGTGTCGCGATGCCATTCGCGTCCGAGAACCCGGCCCAGCGGAGAACGCACGCCGTCGGCGACGATCAGCCGGTCGCACGTTACGGTGTGCACGGATCCGTCGGTGAGCTTGAAGATCACACCGGTGACCCGGTCGCCCTCGCGGGTGACATCGGTGGCCCGGGCGCCGTCCAGCGGCGTTGACCCGGAGTCGAGAGCGACGGTGCGGATCCGGTCGTCGAGCTCGGTGCGTGGAACCGCCGACCCGTAGTCGGGCAGCGAGCCGCCGGGCCACGGCAGGTGCAGGGTGCGTCCGAACCCGTGGGCGCGGAGTCCCCTGTTGATGCCGTGTGAGCGGGTCCACCCGCCCAACCCGAGCGCGTCGAGCTGCGCGATCGCCCGAGGTGTGAGGCCGTCGCCGCACGGCTTGTCGCGTGGGAAGAAGGCTGCGTCGGCAAGGACGACGTCCCACCCCTTGCGAGCGGCCCAGGTGGCAGCGGCTGACCCGGCCGGCCCGGCGCCGACGACGAGGATGTCGGTGCGGGTGGGAAGCGCGGCAGTCACTGCCCGAGTGTCGCATCCAGGTGGTCGCCGACTCCGTCGTCTCGCCACTACCGCGGACGATGTGTTCTGCGGCGTCGGCACCAACGGCTGAACCAAGGCACTGCTTTCCGGTCAGTACCTCGGCCGGCACACCACGGCCGGCGCGGCGGATGCATCCGGTGGACTAGCGTGCGGCCCGTGAGCTTCGATGTCGGCGCCGATGCGTATGGCCGCTTCATGGGCCGCTACTCCGAGCCGTTGGCTGCGGAATTCGTCACGCTCCTGGGAGCTCGGGCTGGTCAACGGGCACTGGACGTGGGCTGCGGGCCGGGAGCGTTGACCGCGGAGCTGGTCGGACTGCTCGGTCCGAGCGCCGTAGCGGCGATCGATCCGTCCGAGCCGTTCGTCGAGGCCGTCCGCGCCCGCTTCGCCGGCGTCGACGTCCGGCGCGCAGGTGCCGAGCAGCTCCCCTTCGACAACGACCACTTCGATCTCACCGTTGCTCAACTTGTCGTGCATTTCATGACCGACCCGGTGGCCGGGCTCGTGGAGATGGCACGGGTGACGCGTCCCGGTGGTGTGGTGGCGGCGTGCGTGTGGGATCACGCGGGCGGTGGCGGCCCGCTGGCGTTGTTCTGGCGTGCCGTTACCGAGATCGACCCGCTGGCGCACGACGAGTCGAAGCTCGCCGGCGCACGGGAGGGCCACCTCGCGGAGCTGTTCGTCCTTGCCGGGCTGGCGGATGTCGAGTCCACCGTGTTGACGGTGCGGGCCGGCTTCCCGACCTTCGCCGACTGGTGGGACCCGTTCACCCTCGGGGTCGGCCCCGCCGGCGCTTACGTCGCGGAGCTCGACGGCCGCGAACGAGCCGCGCTCCGTTCCCGCTGCGCAGCGCTCGTACCGGCGGCACCGTTCGAGATCACGGCATCCGCGTGGACAGCGCTGGGCCGCGTCGAGTAGACGGAGCCCACCGATGAGTTCTGCCTCGTCCCGTGGTCTTGAGTGCGCTGAGGCTCAGTGAGTTCATTCGACCGAAGGACACCAGGTATGAGAAAGCTGATCGTCAGCACGTTCTTGACACTCGACGGGGTCATGCAGGCGCCGGGCGGATCCCGAGAGGACGGCAGCGACGGTTTCACCCATGGTGGCTGGTCGGTGAACTACTGGGACGAGCAGATGGGCCAGGTCATGTCGGAGTCCATGAGCGCACCGTTCGATCTCGTTCTCGGACGCCGGACCTACGACATCTTCGCCGCTCACTGGCCACGTGCCATCGACGATCCTGGTGCGAAGCCGTTGAACGATGCGACCAAGTACGTCGCCTCGAGAAGTCAACCCGCACTGGAGTGGATCAACTCGGTCTTGATCCAGGGAGACGTCGCGGGCGGCATCGCGGCGATCAAGGCCGAAGAGGGGCCGGACCTGCAGGTGCACGGGAGCGCGAACCTGATCCAGACCCTGCTGCAGCACGGTCTGATCGACGAATACCGCCTCTGGATCTTCCCGGTCGTTCTCGGCTCGGGCAAACGACTCTTCGCCGACGGCGCCGTCCCCGCCGGGCTGAAACTCGTGGACAGCACGGTCTCGACGACCGGAGTCGTCATCGGTACCTATCAGCCGGCCGGCGAGATCGTCACTGGATCGTTCGAGCTCGAGTGACAGATCCGTTCTGCTGTGCGACTCGGGGCGCGAAGTTCTAGAACGGCACTGAGGTCGTGAGCAAGCCGGTGCCGCGCTCGCGCCCTGACACGGCCCGGGCGAAGTCCACTGCATCCATGGCTATCGTCGGCCCGCCTGTCTTGAAACCGAACGCACCACCGGCAGGCCCGCTCAAAGTCAGTCGGAACGATTGCCGATGCCGCCGCGCCCAGTCGGCGACGATGTCGGCCACGAGGCGTCCGTCGTGTCCGCGTCGAGGTTCATCGGTTTCCCGATGGCGCGCGAAATGTCGATGCGGTGCATCCACGCGTCCCGTGTATAGGTGACATCGAAAAGAAACGCGTCGGATCTTCGATGCAGAACTCGAACGCTGTGCGGAGTCTTGCCTAGAGCTGACGACGAGGACCCCACCGGCCGAGCGCTCCTGCCAGGATCTACGTATGGCTGACATCGACGAGCGCCCGCATCTGACCGGATGGATCGGCGTCGTGCTCAACGCACCGAAGGCGCAACCACTTGCACACTTCTACCGGGATCTGCTCGGCTGGCCGCTGGCCGACGACCAGGCGGACTGGTGCACGATGGGCATCCCGGGTGCCTCCGCCAACCTCGCCTTCCAGACCGAGGAGATCTACGAAGCTCCCACCTGGCCCGCGCGAACCGGCAAGCAGCAGATGATGCTGCATCTGGACATCGGTGCGGTGGATGTCGACACGGCAGTCGCAGCGGCGGTCGAACTGGGGGCAACCGTGGCCGACTACCAGCCGCAGGCCGACGTCCGCGTCCTCTACGACCCGGCCGGGCACCCGTTCTGCCTGTACAAGGACTCCTGAGATCGAGTGCTCCGCTCGCGTGACTCCGGCGCAGCCAACGGCGGCGTCGGCGGCTCTTGTCGGCTCAAATCTCGAAGATATATCGTGTGTGTATCTCGACGAGGAGAGCTGTTGACGAAACGTGACGACCGGAGCACGCATGATGAGTCGACGCAGCCGACGGCACCCGTCGACCGCGACGACCGCGACGACCGCGACGACCGTGCGTCGCCCGACCGGGCACCCGACGACTCGCATCATGGGCATGGTCACCACAGCGGGAAGCATCACGGCCGTCGAGGTGGTGGCCGTGGCCGGCGCCGGGCTCAGCGCGGCGATGTCCGCACGGCGATCCTTTTGCTCTTGGCCGATCAGCCCATGCACGGGTATCAGCTCATGCAGGCCATGAGCGAGCGGACCAACGGAGCCTGGCGGCCGAGCCCAGGTGCGGTGTATCCCACCATCGACCAGCTCGAGGACGAGGGGCTGGCGACGATTCAGCAGGACGGTGGCCGCCGGTTGGTCACGCTGACGACCGCGGGACGGACGCATCTCGCCGAGCACGGACTCGAGCTCAGCGACCCGTTCACCGAATACGGCGGCGATCCAGCAGGTCCTGGCCTGAGGGATCCGCTGGACGAGCTGGATGTCGCGGCGCGACAGGTCGAGGTGAGCGGTACTGCGGCGCAGGTCGATGCGGCAGCACGAGTTCTCATACGGGCCCGGCGCTCGCTCTATCTGATACTCGCGGGCGAACCCGACGGTGCCGCTCCATCACCGCCGACGAAGGGAATGCGCCTCGATGACTGACACCACGAGCGAGTTCGATCGATCGGCAGTAGGAAACGTGATGGCCGTGCGCAACCTTCGCGTCCTGCCCGCCACCGCGCTGACCAGGTCGATCACCAGAGTGCGACGCGTCGGACCGGACACGGACCGCTATCCGTTCCGGCAACTTGCGCAGCGGCGTTGCCGCCCTCGACCATCACGCACCGATCGATCCCGACGACCCGGACGACGGGTCGTGATGATGGACTCCGCCTCAGCCGAATCCGCTCGCTTCACTACGTCAGCAGGAGTTCGATGAACATGACGTCCGCCCTTGCACCCACCGTCAAACTTCTGCACGGAGCGCAGATGCCGCGTCTCGGTCTCGGAACGAGCCCGATGAGGGACGGTGTCGACACGGTCGTCGCCCAGGCGATCGATGCCGGGTACCGGCTCGTCGACACGGCTTTCGCCTACCGGAACGAGGAACTCGTCGGCCGCGGCCTGAAGGCGAGCGCCGTCCCGCGCGACGACATCTTCGTCACGACGAAGTTCAACGGGCAGTCCCACAGCATCGCCGGTGCTCAGCAGGCGTTCGCTGACAGCGCCCGGCTCCTTGGTGTCGACTACATCGACCTGCTGATGATCCACTGGCCGCTGCCGGCGCAGGATCAGTACGTCGATGCCTGGCGAGGGCTCATCACGTTGTTGGAGAAGGGCGATGTCCGGGCAATCGGAATGTCGAACTTCAAGCCGGCTCACATCGACAGGCTGCTCACCGAAACCGGAGTGACACCCGATGTGAACCAGATCCAGCTCAATCCCGGCGTCGCCCGGGTCGCTACCCGTGCCTACAACGCCGAGCATGGGATCGTCACCGAATCCTGGAGCCCTCTCGGCGCGGGCTCGGACCTGCTGGACGAACCGGTCATCACCGACCTGGCGGAGCGATACGCGAAGACGCCCGGGCAGATCGTCCTGCGATGGCACATGGAACTGGGCCTCGTCGCCATTCCCAAGTCGTCGAGCCTCGAGCGTCTGCGCGCGAACATCGACATCTTCGACTTCGCTCTCGCGGCCGAGGACGTCGCCGCGATCTCTGCCCTCGATCGCGGTGAGTCCGCGGCGACCGACTCCGACACATCGGGTCATTGACGTACCCGACCGTCGGCCCGCACATCCCACTGCTTCGACTCAGGAGAATGCTTTGTTGACCATTTCAGATCTAGTCGCGAACGCCACGATTTCGGCGGCCGGGGCGGACGTCCTCAGGGCGATCGCGGCTTCCGGACGATCCTTCCTCGTGCACGCACTCCCGCAGAACGCCGGCAAGAGCACCCTCACCGATGCGATCCTCGCGGAGGCACCGGTGATCGTTCCCCGGCACGAGTTCTACGGCAGTGCGGAGGAAGCCACAGCGTTGGCCGCCTCGCCGACGCGTGGATACCTGCTCGTCGCGGAGATGGGGCATCACGGCCGACGCGGCTACCTCGCGAACGAGGAGATCGTCCGCGCGTTCGAGCTTGTTCACGACGGATACGCCCTGGCGTCAAGCCTGCATGCGGATTCCGTCGACGAGGTGTTCGAGGTGCTGCGCAGGAACGGGGTGACGACTTCGGTCGCGAGTGCGATTCCTTACCTCGTCAAGGTCCGCGTCCTCGGGAACCCGAGGGACGCATCGGCCCAGCGTGTCGTCGAGGCGATCCATGAGATCACGCCATCGTCTGACGGTGGATACGACGACGCCGTGCTCTACGAATGGGCCGGACTCGCGACCGCGGTCGACCAGCCGCACTCACGACACCCGTCCAGGTGAGTGACAGGACAGCCGACCCGAACGCAAGATAAGACCGAGTGCGAGGATCGTCCGGTGTGCGCTTCGCGGCGTTACGCAATCGGGACTGCCGCCCTACCGCCTGCGCCGCGACTGAGACCCGGTACCGAAAACGGCCGCCGTCCGCGCTCAGGCGTTCCACGCCGTCAGGATCATCGAGGCCGACTCGATCACGTGTCGTGGCTGGTTGAAGCGAAGGAAGTCCCGGACCGCTCGGTTGTCGGTGTCGTCGCCGGGGTCCTGGCCGGACACCAGGTCGGACGGCACAAGGTAGTCGTACCCGCGTTCGTCGGCGCCGAGGACGGTGTAGAGGACGCAGCAGACCAGTTCGACACCACAGGTCACCAGGCCGTCGATCTGGCGGCGTTCGAGCGCCTCGACTAGTTCGGGGCGCTGCCAGCAGTCGTATCGGTCCTTGCTGATGACGTGAGAGCCGGCCACGGGTTCGGCGAAGAGTTCCGCTCCCCAACTGCCCTTGAGACAGAGCCGGCTGTCTCGTTCCGCTCGGCGCTGGCGGGGGTTCAGCCGTTCGAGATCGAGAATCTGTCGCGTATAGATCACCGTCGCGCCGACGGCGGCTGCGCGCCGGGCGAAATCGTTGGCACGGTGCGCGGCGATCGCGTTGTGAGTATTCGTAGGAGCCCGGCCGGCAAAGACGGCAGGGCTGCAGAAGTCGTTCTGGAAGTCGACCATGAGCACGGCCACGTGGCGCGGATCAAGGTCGAGGAAGCTTTCCGGTTCAGCGTTCACGCCGTCTGCCCATCGGTTCGGCCCGTCGCGGGCTTGGTGGCCAGCGTGAAGATGCCCGTCGATGCGGTGACAAGGCTCCCGTGCGATCGGATGTGCGCGTGCATCTCCAGCAGGTGTTCTCGGTAGCCGGCGACGGTGAAGTCCGGAATGGCCCAGGGAACCGTGCGGAGGAAGTAGACGAATGCGCCGATGTCGAGGAAGTGTGTTCGCGCAAGGTGTTCCCGGTACTCCTCGATGACGAAGCCAGCGCTGGTGAGATGCTCGGTGAGCGACCACCCCGGCCAATCGTTCACCTTCCCGCCGGGGAAGAGGTCAGTCAGCCCGACCTCACCAGGTCTGCGTTCGCCGGTGCGACCCATCTGGGTGAGCAATTGACCGCCAGGCTTGAGGATCCGGAACATCTCGACCGAGCTGAACGCCACGTTGCGGGCGAGCACGAGGTCGAACGACGCGTCCGCAAGCGGCATCCGCTTCCCCGCCGCCGGTGCCGTGGTCGAGTACGGAGCCGGCGCGACGGACCAGCTCGCGGGCGATCGCGGGATGGTCCCAGGCGAGGTCGTCGCTGGTTCGGCGTCCGTCGAGAATCGGGAACCGCCATCCCGACACGGGTTCTGCCAAGGCCGCGTCGATCAGAGTGTCGAAGTCCGTCTCAGGAGATGGCATCGTCGATATGGTCGCCGCTTACGAGTTCACCCGCAACGGCTTTCTCGGTCGCGGCAGTATCGGATCCAAGCCGTGGGAGCCGTGCCGAATCGCCAGGTTGACCTGCGTGCACTCGGTCGCTGATCGGGCGGCAAGAAATTGCCCACCGACGTCGCCTGCTCAGGCAGCCGGCGCTCCGGCGACCGCCGGTCGTGACACAGCTATCGAAGGTACGTACGATTATGTGATGGGTGCCGTGACGTCAGAAGTGCAGGCCTTCCAGGGCTCGCTGTTCGATGCCGACGACGAATCAGCGGTGCGATTGCTCGGAGCGGACCTTCATCGCACGCTGCTGACCGACGGTGCCTGGATCGACGTCCGTCGTGGATGGTTGGGCGGAGCCGATGCGCTTTTCGAGCGTCTTCACGAGATCGTGCCGTGGCGCGCCGAGCAGCGTGTCATGTACGACCGCGAGGTCGTCGTCCCACGTCTGCTGGCCTTCTACGACGCCGCGGACGAACTGCCGGATCCGATGCTGGCGCAGGCGCGAACGACCCTGGACCGGCACTACGCCACCGAGCTCGGTGAGCCGTTCGAAACCGCAGGGCTGTGTCTCTACCGCGATGGTCGCGACAGCGTGGCCTGGCACGGCGATCGCATCGGCCGCGGCAACACCCACGACACGATGGTGGCGATCATCTCGCTGGGCGCACCCCGAGCGCTTCTGTTGCGTCCGAGAAGCGGGGGCTCATCCCTGCGGTACGAGCTCGGACACGGAGATCTGCTGGTGATGGGCGGCAGCTGTCAGCGCACCTGGGAGCATGCGGTGCCGAAGTCGACCCGGGCATCCGGCCCACGGATCAGTGTGCAGTTCCGACCTCGCGGCGTCCGTTGATCCGGTCCGGCCACAATGGCCGAACGCATGCGATCCGACAGCGGAGGGGGAGACGTGACGGTTCTTGGTTACCTCCTCGCCACGGCTGGCTTCGCCGCCGCCGATGAGCCCATCCTGAGCCGGCAGTTGGGGTCGGGTGCGGCGTGGCAGCTCGAGCAGTTCTTCGTGTCCGACGACGCCCTCGCCGGCTACGTCGTCAGTGATGCCCGGGTGGTGAACGTCGGGGTCGACGGCACGGTGATCGGGCTCAGCGGCGTCAACGACGTGTTGACGGCGCTACCGGTCGCCAAGGTGGCCATGGGGTTCGTCGAACCGTCCGAGTTGCGATCACTCACGCCACCGCCGGGCGCGGACGTCGACGTGGCCGCCGTCGGCTTCGAGCGGACCGGTGGGGTGTTGATCATCGACGACATCCAGCCCGACGCCTGGGTGCAACGGGAGTACGGACTACGGACGGTCGTCCACGACCTCGGCGACTGCATGATCGGCGTCATCCAACGAGGTGGCAACGAGGTTCGGCTCGCTCGCGCGCCGCACCTAGACGTCGACTAGACGCGGTCGCGCCAGCTGTAGCTCGGGGTCCAGTCGAACAGCCTCTTCATCTTGGTGCAGTCGAACGCAGACCGTGGGTCCTCGTAGTCGCTCGCGAAGCTGTCGTAACCGTCGTAGAACTCGGCCATCAACTCCCGGAGCCCCCGCTTGGCGCGGGTGTCGGCGGCAGCGATCAGACAGACCTCGTGGCCACTACTCGTGCCCTGCAGCGCCGCGAGGTAAGCGGTTCCGACGTCTCGCGCGTCGATGTAGCTCCAGAAGTTGCCCTTGCTGCGGCCCGGGTCGTCCCATTCGTCGGCGAACCGGCCGTAGTCGTTCGGCGGGATGACGTTGTTGATCCGGAGCCCGACCCAGGCGGTCTGCGGATAGCGGAGCGCGAGCGAGTCGGCGATCACCTCGCTGATGTATTTGCTCAGGGCGTAGGCGTTCGGCGACGGATACCGCGCGGACTCGTCGAACGGGATCTGCGCCGGGACCGTGCCGTCGGTCAGCAGCCCGGTGGCCATCTCGCTGGACGCATAGACGAATCGTGTGACCCCGAGATCACCCGCCGCCTGCATCAGGTTGTAGGCACTGCGCACGTTGTTGTCGAAGACGTCGATCTGCGCCTGCCCGCTCGGCGCCGGGTTCGCCGCAAGGTGGCAGACGGCGTCAGGCCGGAATTGGAACAGCGCGTCGTAGACCTTGCCGGCATTCTCGAGCTCGACCCGGCAGAACTGCCCGGGGAGCTCGAGCTCGGGTCGATCGACGACGTCCAAGTTGACGACCTCGTGCCCGGCCTCCGCCAATGAACGGACGACCCACTGGCCGGCCTTTCCCGATCCACCGGTGACGACGACTCGCATCTCGAAGACTCCTGTCCGTAGGCGTGTGGTCAGTCAGCGCACGATAGTCACCAGCTACGGGACCGTCGACCCCAACGCCCGATGACACCGCTGACGAAGCGCGGCGAGGCGCGGCGAGGCTAGCAGCCGTCCGGGGCGGCGAGTCAGGCGGAGTGGAAAGCGTCCGAGCCCGCCCGCTATTCGCAATTCGCAACCGAAGCGCATTCGTCACTCCGAGCCGACTGCGTCCAACGCCGCGGCCAGGGGTTCGAGGTCGATGACGAGCTGGTCGAGCTCGGTCGGGGTCAGGATGGCGTAGGCCGGTGCCGCGAGGTCGTCGGTGAGTGCCTCGATCCGCTCTTTGGTCCGGCGCCCGGTCTCGGTGATCCGGCCGGCGTCGTCGATGAGGCCACGGGCGCGCATCCCGTCGGCCAGGTCGGTCAGGGTGGCCTGGGGGAGGTGGTGAATCCGGCCGAAGCTCTCCGCGGGCATGCCCTGGGACACCGCGTGCAGCGCATGAGACTCGAGTCCACCGATGCCTTCACAGACCAGGGCGGCCACGTGCCCGTCCCGGCGGTGTTCGCGGAGCAGGTTCGCGGCGTGCCAGAGCCGGGCGACGGGTTCCCACGGAATCGGGAGCGTTCGCAGGGCGGCGTACAGGGCTCGCCCCTCGATCGGCGCACTCGTCGCCGCTGTGGTGGCCAGGTCGGCGGCTCGGGCGACGCCGGGGGTTTCGGCCAGCTCGGCCAGGATCCGCCGCACGGAAGCCGCGCAGCCCCGCTCGCGGGCGGCGAGGACCGCTTCAGGAGTGGCGATGTCCCAGACGTGGGGGATGTGCCGGGCGACCTCACCGTCGGCGAAGTTGTAGAAGATCGCGTGCACGACCTCGGCCGGCACCCGCCCGAGCGGGGCCGCGCGCCCGGCGAAGTATGTGTCGCAGTAGTTCCGGTATCCCAGCGCCATCACTTCAGCAGTCGGCTCCGGGGCGGCGTAGGGAACCATCGCGATCGGCTCCGTGAGCTCGTAGAGGCGGCGGGCCGCGTTTCCTGAGGTCTTCGTCGTGGTCATCTCGGCAACTCCTGCGGTTGTCGTGTCGCCCCTTCGGCGCCGTCAACGCTTCTACGAACACAGGAGACCCGATCCGACACGGACACGGGCTGGGACACGGACCGCGAAGCCTCAGCCGAGCGTCAGCTGTTGGCTGATTCCTTCAGCAGATCGAAGCGCAGATGCGAGACCGGGCCGGCCAGCAGGGGGACCCGGCGGCGCTGACGCCACAGGACCGGCCGGCCGTCGGTTCCGCGGGCGAGCATGAACCGACGGTCCAGCCGCAGTCCCTGGTTCGGCACCGCGGAGGCGGCCAGTTCGTGCCCGTGGCCGGCGCCGATCAGCTCCGAGACGGCGGCCGCTCGGGGCAACGGTGGGATCTTGCTCAGATCGGCCACGAGGCCCTGAACGAACACCCGCCGTGCCGGCGCGGTTCTACCTTCGATCCGGTAGGGATGCCAGTGCTCGGGAAGGGTCGTCGACGGTTCCCAGACGAACTCACGAGAGCCGGTCCGCCGGGTTTCCAGCAGAGCGGCCGAACTGTCCGCGGACAACGCCAGATCCAGGCCGCCGGCGCGCAACTCCACCGCCCACAAGAGGTTCGCGTCCTCGTCGACGCCGAGCAGCACGTCGTCGATGGCCGGGCCGCTCAGCGGTGATGTCGCGGTCGGCCAGACGACCAGCGCGGACCTGTCGAACCCCGCGGTCCGGAACAGCGACCACGGGCCGGCCGCCTCGTCGGGACCGGCCGGCGGATCGGCGTCCCCCGGCGGGATGCTCAGGTCCCACCAGTCGTCGAAGCTGTCCTTGACGCGGGGCGCGTCGAGGGTGACGACGACACCCGAACTCGGAGCGGGTGTGCCGTTCGGTGCCGGCGGTGCGGGTGAGGGCACCGGGACGGTGAACCAGTCATTCGCGTGATCGCAGATGAGCTCGATCAACAAGGCGGTAGCGAGGTGTGAACGATCCGGCGGGAAGCCGCCGATGTCGACCGCCGAATCCTCGATCTGCCACCAGCGCGGCGCCGGTGCGCCTGGGTAGTGCAGCCGCTGCGGGACGACCTGACGTACGGCGAAATCCGGTGCCGGGATGGCGATGTCGGCGTCTGCTGTGTACCAGTCGACATCACCGCCGTCGTGCCCATTGACACTCAGCGTCGCACCACCGACCGGGATGGTGGCGTCGTAGGTCAGGGTTTCGGACTGCCAGAAATCGGGCCGATCCGTCAGCCCTGCGATTGACGGGTCGCCGAGAGGGACCAGGTCCGCGCGCCAGAGGGCGAGGCCATCGACCTCGCCGGTGAAGAGGTCGCCGTAGGGCTCGGGCAGTGTGGCGAACTCCGCCGCCGACCGTTGCTCGTCGGTCAGCGCCGCCGAAGCGGCCCGCCCCACCCTGATGCGACGGCCGATCGTCCACCAGTCCTCCCTGGAGCCCTCGATGAGCGGTTCGGCCGGCACGATGGTCGGGTCGAGGCCGGCGACCGGTTCGAGCGGTGTGTGGGCGACTTTCATCTCGACGATCGTCGGAGTGCCGGCGTCCTCGCCGGAATGCTCGCCGACCTGCCACTGCCGACCGAGCATCCACAGCGGGTCGGCGAGTTCCGCGGCGAAGCCACGCTGGACATCACCGTAGGGCGGTACGGGTTCGAGCCTGCGGTAGATCTCCCAGGTCATCGCCGGCTCCCTCGTCGATCGGTGGTGATCACGGGTCGATCAACGACTCACCGGCGGGGCCCGTGATCAGCACCATCGACATCGGCACGGCGAGCGACCAGTCGGCAAGCCGGTCCGGTTGCGCCATCCGTGCTCGAGCCTGCTGTCGCGCGGACAAGACGATGGCCGGCAAGGCTGCCGCGGTCAACGCGACCGACTCGTCGGGTGGGATCGCGAGCAGGAGGCACTGCGGCGCTCGGGACCGGGGCGCGTCGAAGCCGAACGAGGCGTGCGTGGTATGCCGGGTGCTGGGAACGGTTTCGGCCCAGTCGTCCAGCAGGGCAACGGCAACGGGGCCGCCCGCCGTCGCGGCCGGACCGTAGACCACCACCTGGCGATCGCCGTTCGTCGGCACCGTCCACAGCGACTCCGGCGCGGTCGCCGCCGCGGGCCAGGACCGGATCAGCTGGTGTGCCTCGAGCCGGGCGAGCGCCGGCCGGACCGCGGCAAGCACCTCGAGCCACTCGCGGTCGAGCGCGTCGGCGGCGACGACCGGCGGCAGGGTGACGGTGTAGGTGACGGGCAACGCCGACGCCGGCGCGAGCAACGTCCGGATGCGATCGGCGAGCGTCCCGACATCCGCAACGTCGTCCGAACCCGGAGCTCCGATCTCGTCGAGCCGGGCCCCGAGCACGCGCGCCGCTTCGCCGACATCGTCGGGCAGGCCCCAGCGGCGAGCCGCAGCCGCCGCGGATGCCGTGGGTGGGTCGGCGGACAGGTCGGCGAGCACGGTCGCCGCAGTGGCTCGCAGCGTCGCGAGCCGGGTCCGTACCTGCGCGGCGGCGTCGCCCGTGTCGATCAGGTCGGTCGGATCCCGCTGCGCTCCGAGCAACGAGCAGACCCGGTCGAGTCCAGCCCGTTTGGACGCTGACGTTCCGCCGGTGACCGGTGCGCCGAGGCGATCCGACGCGATGGCGACGAGCCGCGGCTGGGGGATCAGGACGACGTCCGCGACGTCGAGACCGAGGTCGACCAGCGTGACCGATCCGCCGTCGGCGGTCCAGGTCCAGTCGACGGCCGGCCCGAGCTCGGTGCTCAACAATGCGGCGAAGGCGGGGTCGGCGACGGCCGTTGGTGACGCCGTGTCGGGGTCCGGTGCCGGTGGCAGCGCGATCACGACGGTGGTGCGGACGGTAGCTCCCTGCCGCTGCGTCCGGAGCAGGCGCAGTTCCGGTGGCGCGCCGAGCCCGGCGGCGGCTTCCATCGACTCCTGGGCCTGCGCGGCCCGGCCGGACACGACGTCGTGAACGGCGTCGGCGACGAGCAGGTCGGCGTAGGTGTCGAGCACCTGCCGGAGGTCGTCGAGCGGTCCGGTCTCGGGCGGGACGAGCGCAGCCGCGGCGTCGAGGACGGCGAGCCCGTCGCAGACCCGTCGGCCGGCCTGTTCGGGGCGCGGTGGAAATCTGCGGCGCAGGATCAGAACCGCAGCCGGATCGCCGGCTCGTCGTTCGATCTCCCGGCCGAGCGACTCGGAGAGATGGATGCCGAGCCGGACATCATCGCCGATCCGGGCGGCGAGCCGGACCAGGTCGGAACGGGCGGTGATCTGCCAGCGCGCGTCGTCGTCGTGGACGGCGTGGTCGCGGAGTACGGCCGCCGCTAGGGCCTGGGCGTGACCGGGCGCGTGCAGCAGCCCGGCGCTGGTCGGCGGCGTGGGGTCGGTGGCCGGGCCCAGGTCGTCGACCCAGCCGTATGCACCCAGTCGGCGAGGGACACCGCGAGCGTCCAGGCGGCGGAGCCGTCGGGTGCCGAGCGCGGTGATCCACGGATCCACCCGGTGACTCGACGCGTCGACGACGGCCGTCACCGCCGACGCCAGCGGGTGCCCGTCGAGCAGGTCGTCACCGAGTCCGGCCAACTGCTGCACGGCATCGCGGACACTGCGGAACTGGGTGACGACGGCGTCGACGCGGGGATCCGGTGGGTACTGCGCATCGAACCGCTGCTGCGCGTAGTCCGGCAGCTTGAGCACCTGTTGTCCGCGCGCCGCGTCCTGGGCCAGCTGTTCGGCCGAGTCGAGCGGTAGCACGTAGGGCGCGGTCCAGCTGGGCCAGTGGTCGTCGTCGAGCCGGGCGACCTCGGCCTGGGTGAGGAGCAACGCCTGCCGGACGAGCCGTGCCAGCAGTGGCGACTTGTCGGGCTGGCCGTGGTCCTTCTGCGCGCCGTAGGCCAGTTGTTCCCAGCTGGTCTTGAGGTAGCTCTCGAGGAGCTTTCCCAACTGGCCGCCACCCTCGACAGTCGGCTGCACGTAACCGAACGGTTCGTAGCGTCGCGTCGGACCCGGCGCGAAGCTGAAGATGTAGGCGGCATCGCCCCACTCCTGCAGGACCCGCAACGGGTCCGCGCCGAGGGTGGCGGCCCGCAGCAACGCGATCGCCTCCAACGGCAGGTACGCCCGCGACCCGAGCTGACGGCTGGTCGGAACGCGGCCGATGATCTCGAGCAGCCGGTCGGCGTCGGCACCTTGAGCGGAACCGCCCGCGGTGCCGGCGGCTGCCCAGGCTGCGATGACGTCGGGTGTGCCGGGGCGGGCGTTGCCGAAGGTGGCGGCGATGGCGGCTTCCCACACCGGATCGCCTGGTGGTGAGACCCAGGTCGAGAGGTCGACCCCGGGAAGGACGCCGTAGGGAACGTCGCCGACCCGGACCGCCGGGAACGGCCCCAGCGGAGCGAGCACCCGCGCGGCCCAGCCACCCATCCGCATGATCTCGATGCCCAGACCTTCGACGTCTTTGAGCCAGCGCTGCCAGAGCACCGGCCAGAACGCCTCGACCAGGGGCGGTATCGCCGCGTGCAGGCGCAAGTCAGCGGTCGGTACACCGTCGAGCAGAGGTTGCCCGGTGAGCACTTCGGCCAAGCCGTCGGCGGACCCCGATCCGACGGCCGTCGCGACCGCCAGCCAGCCGACGGCGTCGCGTCCCAGGTCGGCTGCCGGCGCCCCCGAGACCGTGTTGGTCGGACTCATGGGCGTGACGACGGCCAAGGTGCTGTTGTCGGCGAGAGCCTCCAGAACCGGCCGCACCTCCCGGTTGGACAGGCCGGTGACCAGCAGCACCGACAGCGTGGGCCCGGACGGTCCCGGCGGGCCGCCCGGGAGGTCGGGGACGTCGACCTCGACGGCGAGGCCGACGTCGAGCGCGGCCCGGTAGGACGTCCACCATTTCTCGGGGACCTGATCGGCCCGCATGTCGGCCATCGTGGTTCCGAGGTCGGCCTGCGCTGCGATCTCGGTCAGGTTCGGCGACAGCTCGCCCAGCTGCACGAGGCCGTTGCCGACGTCGCCCCACACCTGGAGCACGTCGGGCAGAGCTGCGCGATAACCGTCGGTGACGACGCCGGGCGGCCGGAATGCACCGTCGGCCACGAAGGCCGTGCCGGAGCGAACGACCGAAACCGTTCGCAGGAGGTACGCGGCTCGACCTCCGCCCACGGCCGACGCCAGCGACCGGAAGGCGACTTCGCCGGTGTCTGCGCCGAGGTCGCCGCCGCAACGCGACCAGCAGGAGGCGACCAGGTCGGCTTCGGACTGGGTGGGCGTCGAGGGTGGGGCGGCGAGCGCGATCGGGTCGGGATAGACACTAATCCGGAGCCGCCACGGGTCGCCGGCCGCGGCCGGTCGACGGAAGCGGGTCTCGAGCCGCAGCGGTAGCAGCACGCCGATGCTCTGGTCGGGAGGCAGCGGATCGAGCCGCACCATCGCGGTGTGTTCGAGGTCGAAGACGTCGTCGTCGGCCAGCGCTGCGGTCGTGACGAAGACCTGCCCGTCGCCGACGACTCCGCCGTTGGCGGCGACGGTGTCGACGATGCGTTGCGCCGTGGCCGTCGTCATCGCCGGCTCGGCGCCGAGGAACCGCCGCCGCGGATCCGGCACGAGCTGTGCGAGCAAGGTGGCGGCGTCTGGAACGCCGGCGAGCCAGTGCGACCATTCCACGAAGCGGAAAGCGGACGCCGCCCGGACGCCGTCCAACCCGTCGAGCTCGGCGTCGAGTGCGGTCACACCTCGATGAGCGGCCACCAGTTCGGCGACGAGATCGGCGGCCTGCTGGGCGGCCGCGTGATCGGCCGGATCGGTGAGCCGGACCGGATCACCGACGTGCAGCCAGCCGGGTATCGCCGCGAGATCGGCGGCCAGTTGTGCGGCCCGCCGCAGTCCGGCCTGCCGCGCATTGCGCGCGGTCTGTACCTCGTCGCGTCGGCCTGTCACAGCAGGTTCCCGAGGAAGACGCGGGTCGGCGGGAAGAAGGTCTTGCTCGCGTAGGTCGCCGCGTCGCCGACGCCGGCGAGGTCGGGCGATCCGTCGGCACCCGGTCGGAGGAACCGGTAGCCGGGAGGCGGCTCTTCGAGGACGACCCAGTGGTCGGTGCCGGCCGAGGGTGGGACGTCGAAGCCGAAGAAGACCAGATCCGGGTCGAGGCTGCCACTGAAGGAGGGGTACTTCCGTTCGACGGGCGGATCATCGACTTTCGGCACGTCCAGCCACCTTTCGCCGTCGGGGTTGGGCGTCAGATACACCGCGGTGGACGGGTAGCGCCGGAACAGCTCGGTGTGGAACACCACCACGAGCGACGCGCCCTGCTTCGGGTCGAACAGGTGGCTGACGTCGCCGAGTCCGGTCCCGTCGGCCCACAGCGGTTGGTCCGTGTCCAGTGCGATGACCGAACGGATGTCGACGCTGGGCAGGTTGCCGTGGACGTCGATCCGCTGCCAGAAGCGGCGTAGCGGGGTCCAGCGTGCGGTGATCGGGATGTTGCGCCAGCGCAGCTCGCCGAGGGTCTGGTAGTTGGCTCCCAGTAGCAGCGCCTCGGTGAAGGCCGGGTTGCTCTGAACAGCCAGCACGCGGTCGGCCGGGATGTCGCCGGCGCCTGGGAGCAGCCAGTCGGGTGCGTTGTCCTTCAGGAAACTCCAGAGCGGGATGTCGAGTTCGGGGGCGATGTCGGGTTCGGCGAGACGCGGCTCGCGCAGTCCGATGAGGCTGTCGAGGACTCGGTCGACGACGACAGGACGGCCCAGGGTGGGATTGACGCCGTCGGCGATGGAGTCGGCGAACGCCTCGAGGTCGGTCAAGGGTCGGCAGTCGGTAGCCGGTGGCTGCTGCGCGGCGATCCCGACCAGCAGAGCCGACAGGTCGGTGAGGTCGATCGACTCGGCGATGTGGGACGCCTCTGCGGGATCGGGGTGGTCAACCGAGTAGAAGCTGGTGAGCACAGTCCGGGCGCGCTGGTTCAGCTGACCGGCCAGCTTCTCGGCCGCGGCACTGGCAAGGTCGATGACCTTCGCGTCGTCGTCGGAGATCTTCTGCGGATCCGGGCAGCGGTTCGCCGCCCTGATGAGGGTGGCGAGCGATGTCGCTCCCGGCGCCGCGGCGCGATCCAGCGGACCGCGCCGGCGAAGCATCCGTCGCGCGGCGCTGGAGAACAACGCCGCGGCGAGCGTCGGTGTGCGGCCACCGATGGCCTGCAATGCGCTGCCGCCGACGGTGGCCGGCAGGCGGCCCATCAGCGGTGACAACGTGGCCAACCGGGCCATCGATTCGGTCGGCACGCGGCGGTTCCACAGGCTCGCACTACCTCGAAGTCCGAGCACGAGATGACGGATGCGTTGAGCGGCCGCGGCCACCGCACCCGCCTGTCGTGTCGCGCCGTCGGCGATTGTGTTCTGCCAGGCGATCGCCGCCCAGGCACCGAGTCCGGCCGCACCACGGTTGCGAGGGTCGACGCGGAGTTCGGTGCGCCAGCCCGGCGGCGTCACCCCGTCGGTCGGAGGCGGCCACGTCCACGGTTGCCCGTCGACCGGCGCCGGGTACCAGGGCGCGTCGTACCGGGGGAGGGTCAGAACCCAGCGATTGCCGACGTCGAGATTCGCGCTGAGCGCCGTGACGCTGTCGGTCACCTCGATCGGGAGGGGATCGGTCACCGGCGGGTCGCCGGCGTCGGGGACCACGGTGAGCGCACCGCCACCGGCGAGCGTGACGCCGGCGAGCGGGCCGACGCCGACCTTGGCGCGTCCGAACTGCTTCGCGCGAAGCATCGCCGAGTCGGTGTCGGACAACGGCTCGAGGAGTTGGGAGATCGAGGCGAAGTCGCCTGGGTCCGCGGTGGTGTGGAAGGTCTAGCTGTCGAAGCAGGTAAGCGTGACGGACGAATCCGCCGTCGGCCAGGAGTCGGTCAGCGTGCTGGTGCCGTCGGCGTTGAACTGCGCCTGCCAGGCGGGAACGAGTGCCGCTACGTAGTCCTGGTCGAGGGCGAGTTCGCGGGGACTGAGGATCCGCGAGAAGGTCCGTCCGGGTGTCTCGTGCACGTGGGCCCAGAGGAACGACTGAGCCAGTGGATGGGCAGTGAACAGGTCGGCGCCGGACAGCGTGACGCGACCATCGGCGAGCCGATGCACCTCGTCGGGAGTTCCGACGACCAGCACCATCCACGGCCGCACCGCCGGCATACCCGCGGCATAGGGCACCGGCGAGAACCGCCACGGGATGTCCGGAGCATCCAGTTCGACGAACGGCATCATCGTCGTCTCTGCGTCGATGCAGCCCGGATGCGGCCGGCGCCCGAGCACCTGACCTGCGTGCAGCCGTTCGACATCGCCGGGCCCCGCGAGCAGGAACAGCGCGGCGGCGGGGACGTCGCCGCCGTCGTCGTGCAGGGTGATGGGCAGCGAGGCATCCAACCGTGCTCCCGCGGGTGCTGCGGTCGCCAACGCGTAGACGGCGGGCCGTTTCCAGGCGAGGAAGTCGGGCATCAGAGACCGGCCAGCGCAACGGGTCTGGCGAGATCGGTGGCGGCGACGGCGAACGCGGCCGGGTCGCCGCTGATGCGCGCGCCTTGGAAGGCAGCCGTCGCACTGGGGTGAATCGAGCCGTCGGCGCTGTTGACCCACGACGGGGTGGTTGCCGTCACCAGTACTTTCGAGGTCGCCAGCTCTGCAGCCGCGTCGCGGGCGGCGAGCATGCCCAGCAGCACGCCGGGGAACTCGAGTGCGACCGTACCGGCGAGCCCGAGGTCGAGGTGAACCTCACCGCGCACTTTGCGGTACTCGTGAGGATTGGTGGATTGGCTTGCCGACGGTCCGGGCAGGTCGTCGCCGCCGGCGCAGACGACCCCGGCGGGCAGCGACTCGAACGCCGGCCGGTTCAGGGACTCGGCCTGACTCAGCGTGATGAACTGGCCAGGCGCGAACAGGTCGTCCAGTTCCGAGGTCTGGTGCGGTACGGAGGCGGTCACCGTCTGGACGCTGCCGAGTGGAGCGCCGTCGAGCCTGTCGACCGGGATGCTCAGCGGTATCCGCTTCTGCTGCCAGCCGACGCCACCGCGCGGCGCGACGAGCGCGAAGCCGTCCGGGACGGGTTGCGGTGCCGGCACGGTGTCGGGGTCCGGGCCGCCGATCGGCCGCAACAGCGCCGGCCGCACCTCTTCGTTGGCGAGGACCAGCGCCGCGCGAGCTCCCGGGACGGCAGGCGGGCCGTCGCCGCTGCCGAAGGTGAAGGTCTCGTCGAAGTGGAAGTCGTGCAGGAAGGTCTCGACCGTGAGCCGGCCATGGATGGTGACCGGGCCGGGCCCGTCCAGGGTTCCGTCCAGCCGTACACCGCCGAAGGTCAGGCCGAAGACCTCGACCTCGAAGCCGGCACTGACGTCGGCATGCATGTGGAACGGCGTGAACTGGACGATGGCGTCGACGGAGAGGAAGCCATGGGCACCGCAGCCGGCCGCCTCGATCCCGGCTTCGAAATAGCCTCCGAGCTGGATGGTGTTCGACGTGACGGCCAGGTATCCCTCGGCCCGCAGGGTGATTCCGGGAATCGGTAGGTCCAGGTGGAAGCCCAGTCGTTTCAGCGGCGGGATCGACGCCGGCTCCGGTCTGAAGCCCGGGTAGAAGCCACCGATCGACAGGACCGTGTAAGCCTGCGGGCCCCAGCACAGCCGGAAGGCGAGATCGCCGTAGATGCTGAAGATGTCGAGCAGCCCGCTGTCGACCAGGCTGGCGTTGACCTCGAGTGTCTGCTGGACGAAATCGATGACCCCGTCGACGTCGATGCGCAACTTGAGGATGGGCGGGATGCCGGCCCGCGCGATGCCGACGATGACGATGCGCTGCGGGCCTGGCAGTTCGATGATGATGCCGAGATCGAGCGAGCAGAAGCCGACCCCGGCGACCTCCAACCAGGACAGGCGCAACGTCGGGCCGGCCAGCGACGTTCCGACGTGCGGCGGCAGCACCTCCTCGAGCGCGGCGAGTGCAAGCCGGGCGCTGTCTCCGACGTCCAGCGGGAAGAGCATCTCGCCGGCGCTCCCGTCGCGGAGTCTGCTGGCGAGCGCTGCCGTGTCGACGGTTCGGATGCTCCTATTGGTGTCAAGCGGCATTGGCGAGGGTCTGGGTGTCCAGCCAAGAGCGGTAGGCGGCGGCGAACTCGTGGTTGGGTCTGATGCCTCGTTCGGTTCTGGAGATGGTCGTCAGGCTGA
>JAABUT010000428.1_pt1 | contig 69492 bp, 62 predicted proteins | sample 5559281 | NCBI WGS metagenome assembly JAABUT01 (sample SAMN10711880, study PRJNA513359) | rock metagenome | isolation source: Antarctica rocks | place: Antarctica: Victoria Land, Ricker Hills nord | collected 2016-01-04 | reverse complement strand
TCCTGGTACGATTACCTGCTGATAGTTGTCAGCAACAGTCTGATTGACTGGCCTATCACCTCGTTGCGGAGACATTGAGCTATGGGGGATGTCAAAAGGCCTGTAGGCTGTAGGCTGTAGCTGAAGCAGCTGAAGCCTGGAGGTGACAGCGACGCGGAGACAGCAAGGTAATAATTCTCCAATCAATGGCCCTTGTATGCTTACATAATTAAACGCGTTGTTTAAAACAATAAAAAGCCGCTAGGAGGTTTTAAACACGCTTTTTGTAGAAAAAGCGGTTTTTTTCGTTCCCTACTTACCACGGGTCAATCATTCATGACTTTGTTGTCTCCGAGCTTTACAAACCAATTGAGGGGGTTTTCGATCTTAGCGCAGGTCAGGTGATCAGTAGTTGATGCGTGCTAAGGGGAGCACGGGGAGTTAGTTTGAAGCTGTCAAAAGTGCCGACGCATCTTAGACTCGTAGAATTCGTGTCATCTCGCACGAATGGTAACATTAAACGATTCGGAGAAGCATCGACCTATCAGAGTAGCAGATCCAAACTGATGACTGCAGCAAACTATGATGACTTGTGATAATCGTTTGAACCCCAACCCCCACGGGCACCGGATCTGCAGGAAGAGCCCGCCCTCGGGAGACCCGACGGAAGTGGCCCCAAGGAGCGTTTGGTTGCAGCCAATATGCCACGGGCGATGACAATCTGGACGCCCAGACGGGCGCATGGGGAGAACCACCCTTGACGCCATCGACAAGAACGCATTTGTCACCTCCGTCAAGAGTGACATCCCATCCTGTGCTGTGTACCCGGTTGTAGTCAGCCATGCTACAAGCGAAAAAGCAGAGAACTGGCGGTCAATATCAGCAGAGTTCTAGAATCCGAAAACGCTGATAGGGTTAATATGCGGACTCTCCCAGCCTACACCGCTCTCCCATGCCGTGGTACAGTATACTGTGTAGTGGTACCGATGAGGAACGGTGGACAGTCCCTTGACGCCTGATTCAGTCGAATTCGGTAATGCGAGCCTGCATGCTTTCCTCTGCTGCACGTTACCGTCCGCTCGAGAACCCCAAACTGAAATGCGATCCGTCCCGTCTCGTCTGAGCACAACCCTTTTCGAAAACTTACCCCAGAACTTCAGTACCTCATTGAAGCGATTCCCGCTGAGAGGCTGGCTAATTTTGCTATCTGCATTGCCACAGCGTTCCAACGTGCCGTGCAGACCTTGTTGGATTAGGAAGCTGCCATTCTGGTCTTTACTACTAGCCTCCTTGCCGCTTGTGAGGATCCCTCCAAGGCTGTCAACTGGCCCACAAGGTTGACATGACAGATAGCTTGCCGGCTTTGTTTGATGACATAGTGGATAGCTGCGCTCCGAAGGTGTTTTTGGTACGGAATATGAGCCCTTTAGTGGTACGTCGTCGTAGTTGTAGGGTGGCAGCCGGAGGCGAAGACGCCGCAGTCTCGTGGTCTGCTGTTTCGATCCAGGGGCTCAAAGAGGATTCTCCGGATCACGCTATGGCTCTCGCATCATTATATCGATGGCGATAGGATATTAATCGGCCAGTTCTCGCTTACTCTGGATGCATCCTCTTCCCACGCCTCTTTCCAGACTTTGAACACACACCAATGATGTGATCCTACCCAGCGCCATATCCTCGGAATCCCCAGCAAAAGTCAAAACTTACAGGCCGCCAGTAAGCTGCCTTGCTGTTCATGTATCGGTCCTTAACAGGGCCACCCTCTTTCTCCGGCATCCGGAAGGAGAGCCCCAGTTGCAGCTTTACCTAACCTAATGCGTCCCCCCTGGCCTCGCACTTGGACGAGATATCATGTAATGCCGGTCTGAGGCGTGTACATGATGCTGGGCAAGACCCAGGAAGAGCTTAGTCCCTGTAGGCAAGTCGAAAATCGTTTGGACCCGACTCTTTTAGACTGGCGTTAGGGTAGGAGTAGGTAGAGTGCTAAGAGTAGTATCACCCTCAGGATCAGGGAGGGACCATTTGCAGGGTTCGTTCTCTTCCTTCAATGCCGGCGCTTGGTATGATTGCACACCCCACCAATCCCTCACAACTTGACCTGTATCCTTTTTCGCGTGTTGAATCCGAGCTACACTACTGCTGTACTGTCCGTATTACTGAGGTTAGAGGTACCTTACCCTCTCGTCGAGGAACAGCCCTCCGCCTGGTGCTTCATCCACCCACTCCCTCACCCACTTCTCATCACCTCCTCATCAACTTCGATCAATTGAAGTCAAAACACCCTGGACGGAGTTTGCCAGGACTTGCGGAAACCCACCATTCGTCATTCCACGCGGAGCTCGCGTGGTCCGGCTTGCAAAGGGCTCGAACTAAGCAAAATTCATCTCAAGTATTCCACCTTGCTTTGAACTACAATTCACTACTCTGCCGCGGCACAGACTTGGAAAGAAAGAGCCGAGCTTATCATCTTCAAGCAAATCCCTATCCCCCCCCCACCTCAAACTCTTGTCACCTACCTTGTCAGCTTCACCTTGTCTCTACTCTTTAGCTACTACTTCCTCTTATCCTTACATGCTCGTGGCCTAGTCTATCGGTGCTTCATCATCGAAGTTTGACAGTGCAGGTCTTGCTATCGTGTATCAGTTGGGGGTAAAAGGTCGTGAAACAAAGGAGGTCATTACGGTTACATCGACTTGTATATTCGTTCTGCACCAATACTTTTCATCAACATAGGGCTTGATCGAGTTGCGTCCGTAGTTGCGGTCAGCAAGGCTAGTTATCGTTGCGGCTCTGGGCTGATCCATTGGTTTGGTATTGGCCAGCAAATCCCCCGTCGTATAATTCAAAGCCGTCGCCGTTGGCTCTTACCATCCCTTATCTACAAGCTCGGATATCCTGTAAAAGGGTTGCTGCAGACACGGTACCAAGCGGTCTCACTCACACCTCCATTCACCTTGGCTGGTGTTAGGCAACACCTCGCCAGTTCTGCGGAGCCGCTGCAATTGAATCGGATACATCAAGGTCTTCTTCTGCTTGCTATACGCCCGAGACGCCGAATCCCAGTGCGTGCCAATCCCCAAAATGGCGGGGAAAATGACGTTGTACAAACTAGTGGTGCTGGGCGATGGAGGTGTTGGGAAAACAGCTCTGACTATTCAAGTGAGTGTCTCAGCTACTGCATCAACGAGCTCCTACTCAATATGTGACAGCTTTGTCTCAACCACTTTGTCGAGACCTATGATCCTACAATAGAAGATTCGTATCGGAAGCAGGTGGTTATTGACTCTCAATCCTGCATGCTGGAAGTGCTGGATACGGCCGGTCAAGAAGAGTATACAGCTCTGCGGGACCAATGGATTAGAGATGGGGAAGGGTTCGTTCTTGTGTACAGCATCACCTCTAGATCATCCTTTACACGGATACGGAAATTTCACAGTCAGATTCAAAGGGTGAAAGAATCATCGAGTGCCGGATCGCCCACAAGCTCTTATTTGACATCCCCCTTATCACCTACCATTGGTGGTGGCCAAGCTCCCGTGATGCTGGTAGGAAACAAGAGTGATCGAGTGACGGAGAGAGAGGTATCAACGCAAGAGGGAAGTGCGTTGGCGAAGGAGATGGGTTGCGACTTCGTGGAAGCATCAGCAAAAAATTGTATCAACGTGGAAAAAGCCTTCTACGAAGTCGTCAGATCACTGAGAAGACAAAGGCAAGAGACCGCACAGATCGTACGACGAGGCACGACATACGGTGGAGCCGGTGGGCCTGGTAACGCTGATCCAAGACCCCACCGTGCTCGAACCGATACTAGGATACCCAAGAGGCCGCGCGTGCCTTGCGTGATCCTATGACCACGACTTGACACATACCTCCAAGGTTACAGCTCGTCTTCTACCCGGCCGTCTTTACTCGGGAGTCGGCCTCCAAGATAAGTCTGAGCTCATGCATCGACAACCATACAAACCCGGAAATCTATGGTTTTTGGCAATACACTTCTGGCGACTGCTCTCAGCTCCGATCACTTACTATTCCGAAAACACCTGGTGGCTCTGCAGGATTGCCTCCTGCACCACCTCCACACATATCCTTGTTCAACTGATGCCCGTTTTACGCGGCTAAGCTTTGAGCACTACCGAGAGTGGACATCACTCTCCTATATCACGGCGAACCAAAGGAACATACTGAATTTTGCGGCGGTTATGGGTAATCTTTGGCGGTATCGAGCGTCACGTTAGAATGGAGGCAAGGCGTAATTGATGGGATACAGGTTTTCGGAGCTGAGGATATAGATCTTTCAAGGGACCTACGTGAGGGAATGGAGGTAATCTAACGATCTAGGGGCGGTCTTCTGTCGATTCATATACATTCGAAGGAGCTTTTTTTGGGACCAAGGTTGCGCGATTGCGGAAGGGATCAGCCATTTCCAGATACCCGATACCCTCAAAAGTTAATGTAGATGTTTTGATCTCCACTTATGAGTGCTCAGGGCATGATGTGCTATAATCTTCCTTGGAGCAAACTGACAAAACGCTCACAGACTCAACGACTGACTGACATCGTTACGAATATGCCCTACTCCAGGATGACACGCAGGTGACCTATCGAGCTAATTGACTTGAACTTTGACGAGGCCACTCTCAGAATGGACATGGATGTGCGAATAAAGGTCATGTTTGATGTGCTTAAAGCCCCAGCGTGCTAAGTAGGGTCTTTCGAGAACGAGGCACACCAAAATCGATCCCGCATGAAAGTAGAGGAGACCATCAAGCGGCTGCAAACCAAGGCATCTCTAAAATAACCTTGGAAAGATACCATGCACAGCACCAAGCCGTAAGGGTCAACGTTCCGAAGAGACCGACAGCGCCGAGGCCAACTCCTACACGAGCGCCAAGAACACAACCGCAGAGAATGATGGTAGACCGAAGGAAGAAGGAAAGAGCACCCAACAGCCCCAATCTCTTCCTTACCAATGTAGAATCCGTTCAAGGCGAAGCAGCTTCCACCCAATTGCAAGCCCACACGTACAACCTTAAACCCCACTCGAGAACCCTACCTGTTCTCATTGCTATCCAGGAGCGTCTGTCTTTCTTCTCTTTGTAGCGACAATGAAGGGCGGCCTGTCACCAAGAGGTAGCAGCAATGGACTGGCAACCTATACCTCTCCGTCCGAGGAATCCTCACACTCGTCTTTTCCCCTCCAGTTCAACACCTAGTGGCATCGCTCATCGTCCAAACACCAGCTCGACCGCAACATCTGACTGTCAAACAGCAACAGCCTTTCCCTTAGAGGACCCATCTACAAGCCCTCCCCTTCCATATCAGCGCAACCCCTACCCCTATCACCAGCTTCACTGCATACCCCCTTATCTCCAACAAAGAACAAGAAACAGCAAAATTCAGCTAACACCCCCAAACAGCCTCATCTCGCTCCTGCTCCTCCCCGAGCAACGCATCATCCTTCCCCTCCAAGCAGCCCACCTGCCTGCATATCTCAGTTCCGGCGATAAGGATCTCACCGCGGTGTCAGCAGCGACAAGCGCAGCTACGCAGGATATTTCTACGAGCGGATTAGAATTTCGCCCAATGATTCAAGAAGAGAAGAGAAGAGAAGAGAAAAGGGAAGCAACAACGGCTCATGCCATCTACGAAAAAGGGGGCACTTTCTGCAAAAGGTACCCCCCACACACACACACCGATCTATCCCATACCATACCACACAACCTACCACGATCCTTCGCACCACTTCAGCACAAACAAACAGCCATAAACCCCCCACCCACCGACCAAGCAACAAAACCCATATTCACTTCCAATGAAACCTGCTCCATCTTCTCCTCACCAACTCACTCACCTCACAACCTCTCTCTCACACCTACCAACAACCTTCCCTCACCCCGCTCACCCAAACCCTCCCCACCCCCTCTCTCTCTCACACGTACCACAACTCCCCCTCACCCACTCGCCAAAAAACGCCCAGGCGCCAGGCTAGCAAAAAGGGGGAAAGTCCAGCACACGACCATACACACGTGTCTTCCCCCGGTCCCGAGTGCGGTCCTCAGCTACCTCGCAAATGTGCACGCGAAAATGTGGGCCCCTTCTCTTTTTCGCTTCTAGGTTTCGGTTCTTGTTTTTCTCAACCAATACTCGCCAGTCTTTTTCCTGGGGTCTGGACGGTTTTCTTTTTTGGGAGGATGGCTAGGAAAATAATTATCTGTGGACACGGGCGGTTTTTTGGGGGTCTTTTGTTGCTGGGCTGCGCTTGGGGTGGAGGTGGGGTGGGGTGGGGTGGGGAGGGAGTTGTGGGGGGTGGTACGGGGGGAAGAAGAGGGTGAAGTGCGGTGGTGATGGTGGCGGCGGGGGGTTTTTCTTTCGATGGGGTAGGGGGGTTTTTGGCGGACGGGTGAAGAGGGGGGATGAAGGGAATGAGAGAAGAATATTGAGAGAATCTATCCTTGGACGAAACGGTTTAGTCTCTTCTTTGATATCTTAAAGGGACTTTCGAGGGAGATGGCAGGAATCGTTTTACTCAAGTCATGGGACAACAAAAATTCAACACATGTCCTTGAGAGGAAACCCTACGGTAGAATTTTTCTGAACACGGTTATGTATATACCATATCAATAATATGTACATGATACTGAGGTAAAGCCTTGTATAGCTCATTGCGTTTTTGAGACGTACTGTATTAGGAATACCATTTCGCTCCGGGGTCTGGTGATCTAATCCTTGGAGTGAGCAATAATGGTATGTCACACGGATCCCAGCGATATTACATCCCATCGCGCTATGCCTTGGCTCGAGTTGGAGTATGTACAATGTCCTCCATGTATATGTAAGAATAGGCAAGGTAGCCATCATAGTGGCTCCGTAACGGCTGACGCGTGGCTGCTGCCGGAGTGGCGAATCTAGTGTCGGTGAACGGAAGTCCGAAGCTCTCTGCAAGGATCGATCGGGGTTTCCGTAAGCAAGTTAAGCCACAGCCACGTCGACTATAGTGGTTTGCCTCTGTCGAACTTTCTTGAAATTTCCGCAATGCCTCCGCCGTCAAAGCGCTCGTCGAGCCCGACCCACATGTCCACCCAGCCTCCTCGTTTCGCGGCGCGGGTGTCTTGGAGACTCCAGTTCTCTTCGCCTGCTCTTTCGATGTAGATGGTCTGGTAGCCGCAGCCCTTGGCGGCTTTGAGGTCGTCTAGATGGGCGGCTACCATTGCGCATTGGTTTGTTGGTAGGCCGAGCTTTTCAGCGGCGCCGTTGTAGACCTGTGGTGACGGCTTGTAGGCTTTGAAGTGCTCGCCGGAGAAGATGTGTTGCCATTGGAGGTCGGCATGCTTTGCCATGTTCTGCAAGAGCTCGACGTTTCCGTTCGATAGGGTGCATGTTTTATACCCGTCCTGGTTCAACTGCTTGACTCCCCTTGAAGAGTCAGGCCATCCGTTCAGGTAATGCCATATCTTCGATATCTCTTCGACCTCGTCGTCTCTCCACAGCTCGGTGATGTTGTTGTCTTTGAGCAGCTGCACGAGCGAGTCGTGGTGGTGCTGGTCGACGGAGATGAATGCGGAGGAGGGATTGTGGGTGCGTGTGAATTGGATGTAGCTGTCACGCCATGCTTGGGCGAAAGCGGGCCATGAGATTTCGGCGCACTGGAAGCGGAGGCCAGCCGGGAGGGACGAGCAGGGCGAATTGAGGGTTTCGCTGGCGCGGGCGGCGAGATGGGTGGTTACGGTTGAGCGCCAGTCGACGACTGTACCGAAAACCTAGTGGGAACATCTGTGTTAGTCTGAGAAGGCTATGAGCTGGAGCTGCAGAAGTATGCTTTAGGCGGCACTGTGTTCGAATGCTACGGAATGGGTTAGACACTTGGAGCATACATCGAAGAGAAGAGCCTTTGGAGGATTGATGCAGCTCATAGTGCAGAGCTCGTTCGGATGATGTCAACTAAGAAGCTCGGCAGCAAAGCCGCTGGACCGAATTCGAGAAGTGTCGTCTATGTTTCCCAGGTAATCAATTGGATGGACCGAGACACTTGAGCTGTTCCATGTCATTGCCATCTTTTCCAAGTCATCAACAAATGATGTCCGCTAGGCAAGGGCTGGACCTTCCCAGGAGCACGATGCAGGGCCATGGCAAAGTGCTTGGGGGTTTTCGTCTATCTCAGGTACCCCGCAAAAAGGATGGAAGTCCCACGGTACCAAATCTGGCCATTAGTCTCGTGCGACCGAACCAAGTACGCTATGGATTTGAACTTGTTGATCCGATAAGGATTTACTACTGTGTAGACAGAAGACTGTTGACAACTTATGCCTGAGCATGCAGAAGATTGCAAACGAGCAGCCTGAAAACCGGAAGCCTAAGATAGAATATCATCTTTTGGATGGGCGTGAGCTCTACGAAAACGCTCGCACGAATGGTGTGGAACCAAGCCTCGGCAGAGGTTATTCTAGGTGCATCAGTGTTTAATTGCCAACATTTCAATCTGATTTGGTCAAGTTCAAGGAGTGATATTCCCGAAGGACTTTATAGTTTTGCATGTCGACGACGAATGTGTACGCAGACCCTGGCAGTCGTGGCAGTCCATATGTGGATGAAAAGTGAACATGCCAGGCCATATTAGGTTAGCCCTAAAAGCATCACCTGATCGAGGTTCGAGTACCTTACCACGCTTACCTTACAGTACTGTACCGCCTTACGGAATACGCCGGAGAAGATTACAGTCCCCCACCAAATTTGTGTTGGGAATTCGACTCTATTCTATGGACTTCAGCAGCTTCCTAAGCAGCTGTCTCACTGTCACCGTCCATAATCATGCCTAATAATGAAGGAAATACGACGCCGGCTCAGAGAATTCAAGCCATGGCCTTGGCTGAGGCCGGAATTGAAAAGAAAATAGCAGCTGCGTCTGCTGGAATTACTGTATCCTCCGTTTATCGAGTCATTAAAAGGGCTAAAGACCGTGGATATAATAAAAATGAGTCTTCTATTATGAAGATGAAGTACGTCGTCGATGAACCTCGCTCTGGCAGACCTCGAAAGGCAAATGCTGAAAAGGAAGTCGAGATTCTTGATGCAGGTGCAAATTTATCTCTGCATTTCACTCCCTTTCACTAACAAATTACAGTGCGAAAGGATAGAAACGATCGAGAATAACCTTCAGCTTATTTAGGATATGAAACACGTTTATCCTCCGTCACTATACTTCGAGTTATAAAGCGAAACGATCTTCGAGCATGCAAACTCACTCAAAATCCGGCTTAACCGAGGCTATGATGAAGGCTCGCTATCACTTCTGCATGCGATATAAGGAGCGGAAGGAGCGATATCAACGCCGTAAGGCAGGTAGGAGGCCTGGCGGTAGCGAGGTGGAGGTCGATGAGGTGAAAACTTGATGAGGACTGGTAAATTTGGTGTTGTGGCTGGGACTGTAATCTTCTCCCACGCTATTTATTTCAATACATAGAACTACAGAATTGTATAGGGGTGCATTAGCGGATTCCGAGGACTTTTGGTGTCATTTTCCGTACATTGGACCAAGCTTCCTGACCTTTCCTCGCACTCGCACAGCCTACTACTGTACCTCCGTAGTAATGTATGCAACGACGTTGAACCTTAATCGTTCCACCAGTAACCTCAATGTTCACAATAATAATAACAATTATAACAATAATAATCCGGGAGAAGAAAGACAACATGCCATCATGCTAGAGGTGTCCTCGACATTTCGGAGAGAGAGGCAGATCCATCGTTACCCTCATCGTGCCTAATTACGGGTATCCCTGATGAATCATGAGAGAGTTTCCAACCCGCTGGGATTAGATTAGAAGAAAGTTTCTTTGCGGCCGGCTCTTGCCTGAAACAGTCGTACCTGGCTGTGAGCGGTTACTCAGGAACACCCCACTAAGGTGCTGCTTCCCCCTACAGTACCGTAGGTAGTACCTAACATCCCTACGTACCGTACCTAATCCTCCTTAGACCACCAGCAGAAGCTCCGGGGATGGGGCTTCCAGTACCCAGCAGCCAACCCCCCCCCCAAACCCAGGCTGAAGCTAGGTAGTGCTACGTAGACGTGCTGCTACCGGCCCACTAACAGGTTCCCGGAAGCCTCGTTATGGATAGACCTTGCCAACCAAGACTGACCACGCATTCTGATGCCCCCTCGTCCATGGCTTTTTCGTTATGACAGGCCTCGTTATTCGTGGAATTGATTTTCTAATTTGATTTGGCGTTATTCCTCCGGCATCCCTAAGCGACTCTACAAGCTAACACAACAGCCCCTGGCTCAAACGATGGGGTGTGACCGTGCGAATCCTTTTTCCCACCGAGCATGGATCCGGGGGTCGTAGTTCATGCCTGCATCCGTACCTGAAGCCATGTCATCGCCAATCTTTGAACTATTGTCCATCCAAACGCCGGAGAGCATGGCTTCGTGACACTTGAACGCTCTCATTCTCCTGATGGGTGCGTCACTGCTGTCAATTGTGTCTAACAGGTTGGGAGTTGGAGCGTTGTAATTGCACGGAGAGCTACATTTCTGCGGTATGCTTTTCTCTTCCCCTTCTACAGCCCTGCAACTACTGCGCTATCCTTATAAGCTAGAACACCCGTTACTGAGACATCGTGCTTGCGTGTGTGCCTGGTTGATGGCATGTGGAAGAGACTGACATAGCAAATAGCGCCCTCCTCAGAGAACAACAATCAGTCGCTACGGTTTTCATCCTGTCTCCCCACGTAGGTAAGGCGCAAGAGCGGAACGGAGGGCAAGCCTTTACCTCGAAACTCGTCAGTAATATACCGGAGCCGCATGAGGTTCTGTGGTTCTTGGTCCTAAGCAGTAAAGGGCGAATAGCGAGTGTCCAGTCGTCAACGGGCCAGCGTGGAGTTGAACAGTGAGAGTTGTGGGCTGTCCTGCAAGAGGGATGACAAGGTGCAACTCGCTGTGGAATTTTAGCTTGTCGCAACCTCTTGCATGTCTTGCAGTTCTCTTCCTCGACGCTGACACGAGTCTATGGTAGCTCCGAAGAATTGAGCAGCACGCGCCTGTTGCTTGCTAGTATTCAACCACACTCCTTACAGAGCTCTAGCGCGAACATTGGAATACCACGCGCCTCACTCTGGTCGAATCCGTTGCCATCGTCGACTCATAGCGTCCAAGACGCGAAAAGCAACCCTCAGAAGCCTAAATCTATTTTCGAGATGGCGCTCGAAAATGGATATACGTTCAGATCTCCGGCATTCCCAGCTCCTCCACAGGCCATTCCGAACCAGACTCCATCCAGGGCGGCGTCTCGTGAATCGTCGCGTCAAGACTCTCCTTCACCGTACCCGTCGTCGTCGCCACCAACACTCCAACCTGAGAGAGACCACCACTACCACAAGCCATATGGGAGTCAAGATGTGGGCAAGGAGGAGCAGATGTCGGCGCTAGATCCAAGGAGATTCACTCCAAATCTACATGCATCCCTCGTCTCAGAGATCTTATCATTGCGGAGAGAAATTGAGAGCAAGGAAAGTGTGGTGGTGGACCTTGAAGAGGACCTACACAAGACGAGAGCGGAGAATGGACGGCTGAACGAGACTATAAGAGTCCACGTGAAAGATACACGGGCTGCAAAAAAGCATGTACAAGCACTTGAGAGTGGAACTCTATCAGCACTTGGTGATTTGGCCAAGGAAAGGGACACTGCAGTCGAGAATCTGACGGACACCCGAAGACGCTTAGAAGATTCGCAGAACAACGTTCGTAGTCAAGAAGAAGAGGTTAAGAGAAGCCATGCGCTTCGGGACCAGGATAGGCAAAACTGGGATAATGACAGGCGCAACTTGGAACGGAAGGTACACGTAGTCGAAGGTCGGCTCAAAACGATGATTGCGGAGGTCGCGGCGGTACAAGCGAATGGACACTATCATGCTGGAACGTACAACAACAATCCTGCTGATGATGGTTCCGAAGTGCATGAAATCTTGCGTTCTAGATGGAGCGACACAACAAGCACACGGGATACAATAAGTACGAGGACTAACAGTGTCAAGACCCGGTCGCGCGGGATGAGTAGCAACACTTACGATGGAAGCGAAGTGCAGAGCATCGAGCCGTTGACTTCAAACCGGTTCAGTGGGTTTGGGGGAACCAAGATCAATGGACTAAGCTTGGCTGAAGAACTGGAATTTGACGAAGAGGATGAGGACCATTTGGCAGAGAACAACCTAGACAGCGGCCTTGCCTCTCCAAATGCATTGCCTGAAGAAGCCTTGTTCGAGCCTCGTCAGTCCTCCGAATCCCAATCGCGAGATCGAAAGGCAAGGAAACTGCTGGGTCTTGTAGATGGCAGCGAGCTTCCGTTTCAGGATGAATCCTCACACGGAGAACCTATAAGCATTCTGGAACAGGTCCTTGAATTGTCTGACGAAAAAGAATACAGAGACAGTGGTACTCAATTCTCTCCGCCCCCTACCCCCAAAGCCGAAGCGCAACAGACCGAGATTTCCGCCGAGAAAATAATCGAACTACCAGAACATGCAGCCAATCAGAGACGGAAGCGCGCATCCATACCAGTTGAGCAAACGCTTCCGTCCAAACTTGGGGGGCGAGTGATTGTACCGATGGTCTCTGCAGCCTGCCAGACGGTGACAATGCCATCTAGCCCTGTTTTGACTCCCGTAATCGCTATTGAGACCGCACCGCTTGCGTTGACCTTTGACGAGAGGCTAGCAAATATGGTGTCCTCGTCGACACAAACGGACCATGAGGAAGTACCGGCTCTCCCAGCTGCAGGCATCCATGAAAAGCCTCCCTCCATGACCATACCAATCATAGCCATCCACCCTCCAGGTTCGAGACCTCCATCCTCCCATACTAGCGTTGTACTACCACCTCGAACGAAAAATGTATCTTGCCAAGCGTCGATCGAACTACCGAGAAACACGCAGTCCGCCTCAGTACAAACGGAAACACAGACCAACGAGCGACCCGTGAAACTCATTCCCCGGCTCTCAGCGTCTGCAAGTTCTTCCAAGCGAACATCCGGTTCCCAGAGCGACTTGGAAGCTCGGCAATCGCAGTATGCTCAAGCAGCGCCACAGAGGATCACGCGCAGGAATCTTCAGCGTCCGCCTCCAGTGGAGCCACCGCGAGCAAGGCGAAGGCCACAATCAATTAGGACGAAAGACCCCTATCCAGGAAACAATGATAATGGACCATTGAGAAGAGATCAACGAGATTTGAGACGTCCAATTAGATCAGGTAGTCTGTTTGCAGGTTTCGATGCCCCAAGCGAGGATAACGCTTCCGCCGACGCAGAGGTTGACTTTAGCGACGATGATTTTGCCACGGGAGAGCCAATCCGGAAAACACTAACCAAAGTGCAGGACTCGTGGAAATTGATTCCCCAGTCCGCAAATACGCTTTTGGGGCCGCTGGAGTCTCGTCACGAGACAGTGCAGGGCGTTGATCATGCACTCAAAACAGCTTCACCAGCTGCAAGGTCGTCGAATAAGCCTAGCAAGAAACCAGCAGTTCCTTTCATCGCCACGAAGTCAGACGACATTCGTCGGAACGCCCTCATCTCTAGCGGAACGGCAGCCCATGCGCATCGAACAGGAAGCCCTAATGCGTCTTCTGCGACTACCCAGGATGTGACCGCGGTCGCACCACCATTCCCTGTACCTACCCGGTCAAGTTCTCGCAGGATCCCCATAAGTGCAAGCGACGGAGCCAGCAGCCCTACTCCATATTCCACAAGCTTCTTCACCAGCCATCGTAACCGAGAAGCTGTGAAACCTTCCGGCAACAATCCGCTCCGGAAGGTCCAGTCTGCTACTGCTGTATCTAGATTCACTCGCAAACATGTCCGGCGGAGCCCCAGTCGATCACCACCTCCAATGTCTCCCTCTTCGGTCGGGCTAAGCAGTCCACAGCTGCCTCGTATGCCCCGGGATGACATCACCTCACGATATCCCAATGGGCCCCAGCAGGCGGGGCGACGCTCAAACACCGCCTCATCAACCTTCACTGCAAGCGAAACTCCATCTGAGGTTCCGAACCAGCAAACCAGCGTAGTCGATGCTATCGCTCAGACCATGGTCGGCGAGTGGATGTGGAAGTACGTGCGGAAGAGGAAATCGTTCGGGATCACGGAGTCTCCACAAGTCGAATTCGAGGCTGGGCGGAATAATATCGACACTGGGGGCAGCAATGGCCTGAGACACAAGCGGTGGGTTTGGCTGGCTCCTTACGAGAGAGCTGTGTTATGGAGCAACAAGCAGCCAACTAGCGGACATGCCTTGATGGGCAAAAGTGGCCGAAAGCGTAAGTGAAACATATCAAGAAGATAAAGCACTGTCTGATCTTCTTTTCTAGTTGTTATCCAGTCCGTGCTCGATGTCAAGGATGATACACCAATGCCAAAAAATTCGGGTCCTCAGCCAGCATTTGGCCGATCTATCCTTGTCCTTACACCACAGAGAGCCTTGAAATTCACGGCAATGACACAAGAGCGTCATTATGTCTGGTTGACCGCACTTTCGTTCCTGAGTCACTCAGTGTCAGGTATGGATGACATTGCGATGGCACGGCCCTTACCACAGCAAGAATACCCTCCCGCGATCCCGGTAGGTAGCGGTCTACGGCGTACTCCAATCCGTGACTCCATCCGAGTCGCCAAAGGGAGGCCACGTCCGACGCTGAACGGGCGCTCATACACTTCCCCATTCAGCCACATTCGAGGACAAGCAATTCAGGAAGCTGTCTCTCCCAGCTTGGATATCGACGAAGAATCAGACGCCGCAGAACCTCCCCACATCCCTCGAACAGCTGGTCATAGTCGGAAGCGAAGTAACACTGGGCCCCGCCCCGCACTGCCCAATGCTTTTCATAGCTTTCCATCCCAGTTGGCTCAGACTTCAACCCAGAGCTTACGGGATACTGCAACTCGTGAACCATACCCTCCATACGCAGATACGGCTCAGATAAGCGCAAAAGGAAGCATCAACTACCGTAACGCCGATGTCCACAATCTGCCGCCGCCTGTGGTTCGCAACAACTTCTTCGACGCCGTCGGAACCATTCGCATGGAAGCTTTTGTAGATAGCGAGGAAGACCGCCAAAACGGCTATGCCCAGAATTCTTTGAACAAAAAGGAGAGGCGCAGCTACCGCACTCGGCATGGTAGGAAAAAGGACATGAGCTACTGGGGCGTCGGAGTTTCTGCCGGCAGCGAGATGACGACGCACCAGGGGAACGAGCCGAGAGGGAGGGGGGATGATCCGTTCAAGGGATTTTGAGAGGGAAGGGAATATGTATAAAGTCGGTGAAGTTTTTGGAGTCGGGGAGCTTGCGTGCATTGCGCGGTGTATGATTGGTGCTCTACATGCTTGTTGATAGAGAGGGAGATTTTGTTGGCGCAAGCTAGATACCACTTCTGTACCGCATTTCGCTTTTTTTTTTATTACATATAAAGATGGGTAATCTAATATTCACACTGTGTGCAAACTCGCTACCATGCTACACGTTATCTGCTATGAATGACAGACAGCCCGGTGATAATTCTGCAGCAAGGGGGAATCTTGCAGAAAATTATGTTCAGCAGATGTTGTAAAGAATCGATCTTTTCTAGAATATTGAGAATAGGAGGATGGGTCTCCAAAGTCGGGGGGGCTACAAATTCTCCCGTATATGATATGATATGATACAAGCCACTTGACTCGACGCGCATCCCCCATCAACATTTTTTCGGGCGCAAAAAGAGAAACATGAGAACGTACCTGCCTGCCTGATCAAGTGGCAAAGTTTTTTTTTTTTTGGGTGGGGGGGGGGGGTAACTTGAGGGGATATATCATATGGGAATGGCGGTTGGTCTGATGGTTTCTAGCGTACTCATTTACTACTGTGTACTGTTTTGTAGTACAGTACGGAGTATCACAGTAAAAGTTTTTAGAAATATCACTATGTAGGTTTTTAATCCCCCCCCCCCCCCCTCCCCCCTCTTCATCCGATAATGGTCGTATATACAGTACAATAGAACCTGTATATTCAAATCCCCCCCCCCCCCCCCGAGCGAACGTTCAGAAGGTGTTTATGACTCGGCTTTTGACAAACATCGTTGTTGTTGTTGCGCGACTGTTCCGACTCGCCCACTCTGAGACCGAGGGGTGGGGACGAGGACGGAGGGGCCAGATACTTGATTTTGCTTCCTTGGCGGCCTCGGGTGGATTTTTGGGGGGGTTCTTTTTTTGGGGGGGGGGGGGGGGGTTGGACTCTGGTGCGGAGGACTGCGGTGATTGGGGGTATGTAGTTGTTTGGTAGGTACGGTCTGTGAATACGGGGGTGTTAGTTGAAGTTGACCCCTGATTGTGGGTTCAGCAGGATGATGGGTGCGAGGAGGGTGGAAAGGAAAAGTCGTTGGACACGTCGTCAAGATGGACTTCGATGTGAGAAAATTTATTTCCCGAGTCCGACGAAGAATAGCACTCGTAGTTGAACTGTCCTTTGGGTCTCGAAGATAATAGGAGAGAATATCGAGAGGGTAGGACTCTCTCAGATGAATCGATTGACTCATCAAATGTATCTCTGCACACCGTTCCTATCTCGACTCTGAAGTAATGGCGAAAGTACGTTTGCACGGCGATTGCGGTGCTCTATTCAAAGAGATTTTAGAAGATATTTGAAGAGTATCCCTGCTGGTAACGTTTGGAATAAGAGTGCGACTAGTTTCTCCGCGATCTTTAGGAGAGGATGAAGCTTCTCCGAGTATCACAAGAACGATTTAGAGAGTTGAATGACAGTGATTGTTGTAAGAGGGCGCTGTCATTCACCAGGGAGCGCATACTGCAGGGACGGGTGCATGTTGCGATGCTTTGGGTGATGATGCTGCTTATGGCGTATATTGAATTCTGGGGCTTGACCACCGTGGAGACGGAAGAACGTAGAATGATCTTTAGACTCTGCTTCAATGATACTGAGATACACAACTGGTTCACAATAGTCTAGACCTGTTTTAATCTCATTGAGCTTATTTTATAATGTTAGTGATCATGTTGATAAAAGTAGAGGGAAGAACAGTATAAATGACGTATGAACATCATAGCGATTTTCCTGAGAGATATTGTGATTGCTTTGAGTATCGCTTCAATTATCGTCCCTGGTCCTATTCTTCAAGATACAGTTTATATTCCGGATAGGAAGTATCGTATGGAAGAAGACAGATAAGGCGACGAAGGAAAAATACCTGATGTTCTAAAAGAATTGTTGGTGGAACAATCTGATCTTTTTTGGAAAGTGGCATTCTTTAACCGCGTTGATACATCAGATGTTCAAATTGATGACATGTTTAAATAGTGGTCGGATGCTTGAATGCGAGGGAGAGAATCTAAGGCGATCATTGAAGTGTTCGATGATTCTTGTGGTCTATACAGCATATCCGTGACATCATAAGAGATTGCTGTCAAGACTTCAAGACAATGAGGGATTGAATACGCAAGTCGAAGGTTATATTGTGGCAACGAAAAATACGAAGAATATGTCCAAGCACATTCTAACCATGTCCAGAACACCTCATCCAACGCTCTGCTTTGCTGAGAGAATCCTCGGTGTGCGATCGCGGCAAGTGTAAATATGACAACTCGGGACGATTGCGTAAACTTTTAGAGGCCATATTGAGTAACGCATCAAGCTGTTCCGGATATATCATGGCTATTGTTCTCAGTGCTGAGCGTCGAGAAAGCTTCTCCATGCCCTCCGCCCCGAAGGATGTCGCTTTACTCTGAGGCATTGTAACGTTTCAGCTGAAGAAGATGGAAATAGCTCCTCGGAATGACAATGGGTCACTTGTTTTATCGGTTCGAGCAACCAACACATGGAAGGAGAAGGCTTCACTTCACAAGGAGGCTTCACTTCACAAGGACCCTTGGCATTTCTCATCTCCTCGAGAGGTGATGCACACAAGATACGCAGTGGATGGAACGTATCCGCTATGTATTCATGCAGATGATCCAAGAGCATAAGTTTGTACAGCAAGCCAATCAGTTGAGGTGGAAAGCAGATTTGCGGTAGGCCAAACTGATCGCTAGTATCCGTCAATTCGGCCCCACAGTCAGGCCGCCACTTCACTTGGGGTTCTTCACCAAGCATTGCTTTCAGCCTCGCCTTATCCTGCAACACTGCGGCCTCCAACTTGTCTTCGTACAGCCATCGCCACTTAGATTTTCTCAGAGTGAGCTCGTACTTCTTCCCACTCGCCAAGTTCCACGTATCCGCAAGGAGCAATCTGTCCTTCGGCTCGACAGTAAGCGTGTGTGACTGTCGAAAAGGATCCGCCCTGTCGAGCCGCAAGAGCTCTTCCTCGTTCGGTGGTAATTCATCTTCATCATAACAGATTACATCAGATGGAGGTCCGATGCGCCTCCCCTTCCTTTCAGGATCGCGGATCTCGACGCCGATGTTCCGACCCCCGAAAATAAATCAATTTCACAATAGAAATCTGCTATGCTATTATATTTCGTCCGCGAAAGGAATTCAGCGGCAGCCATTGTCTATAGTGCTTCTGTATGACTCGGAATATAAATCAGGACAATCTCCTTCGTAAGGCTCATTTGGTTTCGGGTCAATTGACCAATCATCAGCTGGCTCACGATAAGCCGCCTTATCAAAGGCTTGGCATTTGACATTTTCAGGGTGATTCAAGGAAACACGAAGTTTCTGTTCGCACATAAGACCTCAGAAAATCAAAGCCTCTTTTCCAATACCAAACTTGGAGTTCTCGTTGGCTTATCCTACTAAGGATCCTGCCAAACTCCACACCGTCCGCTAAAATAACTGTCTCACTTTGACAACATGGCGAAGGGAAAAGTCTGCTTGGTAAGTGATCGTCTAGAGGGTCAAAGACCACATGCGGGATGTCTCTCTAACAGTAGCTAGGCCTACAGTGGTGGGATTCAGTCTGGAAATCCCTCGAGAAGTCAACCGCTAATCCTATTACACAGGCGGTCTGGACACAAGCTGCATCCTGAGGTGGCTACTAGGTAGGATCCTCATAATCTTGATGTTCATGGGATAGTCTTAAGGGCTGACGAGCCATACATATAGATGAGGGATATGAAGTCGTTTGCTGCCTTGCAAACGTTGGACAAGAGGAGGATTGGGATGCCGTGGAGAAAAAGGCGCTCAAAATTGGCGCACAGAAGATGGTGATTGAGGATTTACAGAAGGAGTTTGTGGAGGAATTGTGTTTCAGGGCAGTGCAATGCAACGCTCAGGTGCGTGTACCTCATTTGCTAATTTGAATTATATCAAGGACACGGAGACTAACTCAGACTCACAGTACGAAGGACGCTACCTGCTTGGCACATCGCTTGCACGTCCGGTGATCACGCGATGTCTCATGCGAACGGCACAGCATGAAGGTTGCGACTACGTAAGCCACGGTGCAACGTTTAAGGGTAACGATGGAATCCGCTTCGAGCTCGCCGCGTATGCACTACAGCCCTCTATCAAGATCATTGCCCCATGGAGAGAGAGCAGCTTCTTCAACAAATTTCAAGGTCGGAATGATCTGTTGGACTATGCTGCAGAGAAAGGCATACCAGTTACGTCAACTAAAGCAAAGCCGTGGTCGATGGACGAAAATTTAGCTCACTGTAGCTATGAAGCGGGATGTTTGGAACAGCCTGACGAAACGCCTCCAGATGATATGTGGACTATGACTAACGACCCCCTGACAGCTCCTAACGAGCCTAGCGATATCACAATTAGCTTTCAACAAGGAATTCCGACTAAACTCGTCACGCCACAGAAGACATTCACAGAATCCGTACAGCTCTTTAAAGAGCTAAACCGGATTGGCAAAATCCACGGTACGTAAAGTATACTCAATGATCTCGGATTCATTGCGAAATTAAGTTTTGAATTACTAATATTTGTGCTGACGATTTAGGTATTGGTAGAATTGATATTGTAGAGAATAGATTTATTGGCTTGAAATCTCGTGGATGTTATGATGTAAGTCAATTCAAGCTTCTGATCGCAAAATTGCCTTAAATCCTGAAAACTTTTTCTAAATATTTTTTTTACAGTCTCCAGCTATGACTATTCTTCGGCTTGCCCACCTTGATATCGAAGGATTGACTCTCGATTCCCAAGTTAGAGCTCTTCGGGATCAGGTAAGCCATGCATCCTACCTAGCGGATTTGTCACAATAATGGCTGATGATGGAACCAAGTTCGTGACACACAACTGGAGCACTTGTCGTAAGTTATGACCTTCGTATTTCGATGGCATCTAATCTTCTCTATAGTATACAATGGATATTACTTCGCTCCCGAGAGACTCTTTCTGGAAAACTCGTTGGTCTTTAGCCAAAAGACCGTGAACGGCGAAGTCCGATTACGGTGCTGCAAGGGAGCTGCCTACGTTCTTGGTCGTTCTAGCACGACTTCAAAGCTCTACTCTCAGGAGGAAGCCTCAATGGATTCTTTGGAGAATTTCGATCCGGAGGATACCACAGGATTTATTAAGATCCAGGCGATCAGGCTAAAGAAGTACTCGGAAGAATGGGCTGTGTAAGGGTAAAGTACTTCTGGCCAGAGGTTCTTTATGTCCGTGTTCAGCTCTCTGACATAATTGGATTTAAATTTGTTGCTTACAAAACTTACAGGCTTTGGGTTCTGGGAGTGAATTACTTGGTCATTTCCATTCCCTTGGTTACTGGCCTATTCTACTTGCTACGTAACAGCTATCGAGGAGTTCTAGTGATTTGCAGTGTTCCCGAGCTACATCATCCGTATTTGGAAACCCGCTCTGGAACACGACCTCAACCCTTCTGTCATACATTGGCCGGTCCAATCTTTATGATTTTGAATCTACACCAACTTTTTTACCCGCAGCCATTCTACTTTGCTTTCGATGTTCTTACGATTCTGGGGATAGCCGAAGTACTTCTCAAAACGCGCAGCTATATGCGCCATCGTCGTCCTCTCTTTCTTGCGTTTCTTCTCCTCTGATATAAGCCAATCTATCTCATCTTGCGTCCATGCCTTGTGTTTGAGTGTGCTCTTATACCCTGGCTGATCTCTATGATGAGCTTTGAAACGTCCGTGGAGAGCTCCTGGGGTTCGAATAATGCCAAATTTTCGCTGAAGCTCCTCAGCTACTTGCTCCCAGGACATGTTTCGATTTCTGCATTCATCAAGTAACTGGTCTTCTTCCATTTGGGGCCAATCCTTCGGCCTCGAACCGACGCCTGAATAGTAGCAAATGTTTCATTCTTAATCTTCGCCCAATCTGGCCTCTCCGCATCAGGCGTTTTGGGGTCCAAGGCTCTCCGAACCTCCTCATATCGTGCTCTGAGCTCTTCGCCTGTTCTGTTCGAGTTGAACTTCTTGTTGAAAAGATTCGCCATGTCTTTCCACAACATGCCCTTGCTGGCTTTCCGCACAATCCACAATATCTGATCGGAAGAATTCGCCCAGGCACTGGGAGAAAGTTTTGGGGCTCTCCATTGCAAAAACTGCCGGGCAAAAGATCCTATTGACCTTGGCTCTCGGTCAATGCCAAAAAGGCCATTCATTTGTTTGGCAATATTGTGGAAACCGACCGATTCTCCATCAAAGACTCTATTGTACAGCCACTCCGCCTCTTCCATGGACCAAGATTGTCCGTGGACCGTCGGATCGGCCTGACTGGGTTGACTTCGTGATATTCTGACTCGTTTCGATTTCAGTTGCCCGGATGCTAATGCTCGTCGTTTACGACGTCCGGACTCCGCGTCACTCGAAGCTACAGATGATGCAATGTTCTCACCGGCTGCTTGCAGAAGTAAATGGCGTTCGCGATGGTAAAGTTCTACCATGCGCCCTTTTGAGCAAGACACAGGCAAGGAATGCAACAAGTTTCCGTCTCTTGCGCGAAAGTTGATTGCATTCTCATCGAAGAAAATAAAACATCCTTCGTCGTCCTTCACCTTCACGAGCTGCTGATAAGTGCTGAAACCAAGATTGTATGGCATTTTGTTCTCGCCTGGCTTGAATAATTTAGGTCTCCTATTTGAATATGTCCCAGTGCTCAAGTACCGTGTTGGTATAAGGCGTCCGTGGTAACGAAAATCTTCATCGTCTACGAAATCCTTGATTCCGAGGTGCTTTCGCATCTTGAGGCGCGTGAGCCACTCTTTCTTCTTGACGATCTCGGAGTCCAATTGAGTGATGGCATCCACCAGAACTGAGTTACCGCCCTTTCTCAGCTGCTGGGGGAATCGCAAATGTAACCAGGCCCATGTACTTGCGTTGCCATCAAGATAGGAGGCGCTGATCAACTCTTTAATGGCTTCAGTCGTCTTGTTATCTTCAGATTCGTCGTCGAGAGGCTCGCTGTTTTCAGGCTCGCTGTCTTTGGGCTCGCTGTCTCTCCGTATGCTGTTGATATAACGGTCGTCCTCAGACTGATCGTCACGAGGCTTCAAATTCTTCTCGGCCTCGTTCACTCCGGTCTGGTTCTCAAATGTCTTAATGCGGTCGTTCCGAGGAATCGAGTTGCCGAAAGCTTTCGAGCCGTCACCGTTTTTAAGTAAGCCCATTTTATAAGCTTCCTCCCAAAGGACCGGGGTCAGTATTCCGTAGCTCTGTTTGATTTTCTCTTCGTTAATGTCAACCCCATAGCGCTCGGGCAGCCATTTCAAGACTTTGGCCATAGCGTCATTTTTAGTCATGATCCAATTGATCCAACGGGGGCAAAGGTCAGGATTAAGAAATGATCCGATAGCACATTCAGCTTTGGAGGCATACGGATGTGTAGCGATCCTCAAAATTGTCCCGTCCTCGTTCCAGGCTTGTCGAAGTGCGTCCATAAAGCGTAGAACTTCGACTGGCATTTGACCATTGGCCATGTAGTCATAGACCCAGCCAAATCTTTCTTTGAGACCTTTAGGCGTGTTCGGCGATGGATTACCCCATTCATCAGATCCCATGTCAAGAAAGAGCTGTTCCCAGAAGTCGTCAAGGGTGGCGCTCCCTTCAGCGAAGACTGCTCGATGCATATCTGTCATATGGCGAACAAGAACCCGGAGACTTGAGATACGGTGTTGACCCATCATAGGGTTCTGTCTGGCTCCAGTTGTGATTTGGAGCTTTGAGCCATCAGAAGGTGCAATCATGTCGAAGTCGAGGCGCGGAGTCAGCATTGTATCCGAATAGCTTAAAACTTTAAGGCGGTATTCATCACTGGGCCAGACGTAGCCATTGCTTGAGTCTTGATAACCTCCATGCTCGGACAAGCTTTCATCATCGCGTCCGCTCACATCCTCTTCGTCGGCCTGGCAATCAATGGCGTCGAAATTTGCTACATCATTCCAGCCATCTCCTCGGTCGCCACCCGGCGAAAAGTAAGTCACTGCTTCTGAGGAAATATCACGGGGTCTGTCGAGAGTCGGGTCATATGTCCACTTGGGAAGGCAGTTCCCATCCTTGATGCGCTGTCTGTTATAATCCCAGATATAGACGATGTCACTCACTCCTTTGGCTGGTATTTTGCCAGGAGGTACACCGTCCGACAAAAGCTGCGCCATGCTTTCGTGCCAAGGAAAAACTCCCAGTCCATGACAAATTTTGAGATTATGGCATCATCTATGTTGGAGCAAGTCTGCTGGATTCGCTTGTAAATATGGTACATTACAACACGAAGGAAGCGTTTTCTGAGATAAAGTGAATGTTGAGATCCTTCGCACCAGAAAATGTGAAGGAGCCGTTGCTGACAAAGATACACGTATTAATGAAACTATTCGAGACGATTTGTAATTCATATACTTACAATTCAAGTGTTTCCAAATGTCTCTTAAGAGCATCTCAGGCAGAATTGCGCGAGCGAAGTGACGAAGTCAGAAGCTTAAAGTTTGGCCGCCCTGCTGAGCCCAGCCCTCTCCGCGAAATCCGTGGTGGCGAAGAAAAGCAAAGAATTGAGAAAACGTCTTGACCCCGTTTTCCAACTCCGGAATATGATAGTAATTGTCGTTCTCATCCTCTGGATCTGCAACCAATCCCTTGCCCTCTAGAAAGGTCTTGATATGACATATTAGAGACCAGTGCTTTCTCCACCTATAGTTTCTCAGAGACTCAACACCAGACTCCGGGTGCTTGCAGATTTGCCGGTAGAGATGCCTTATACGCTCGGAAGATTTGTTGATTCCTGCTTTCCGCAACTCTTTTTCCACGTAGTTCCAGTCAATGCCTTGAATGGGGCTGTAGACATTGTCCTGGCGCTTGAACACTTCTCTGAATGTAAGCACATCTTGAGGTTTCCAGTCAAAATATCCTAAGCCAGTCAACAAAACAGGTTGAGCAAGAGGAAAAGCAACGTTGAGTGGTTCAAGTTCAGATTGAGGCATATCAGATGGCCTCAGCCTCAAACCAAGCTCGCCTCCATACCTCATACTGAACCGCGCACAATCACGACCGACCTGAGTTCCCAAGTATATGACCTCGATCGCCTCAGCCAACGCCAAGAGACAATGAAAATGGACAAAATATGAATTGTCGCCATGGAGGAATGGAAGTACGGAGAGGACGCCATGATCAACCTTCTCAATATCTTTGTGAGTAAGGCGTTCATATGCCCATATGACCTTCTGTCGTGGATAAAGAGCGCCACTTTGATGACATTGGCGTATCCTCTGAATCTCTTTTCTATGGGAGTCCATCCGCCTCCTCAACCCTGCGTTACAGGCTGCGTTCATTGCGTGTGCTTTGCCGCAGTATACCATATTCTTTTGAAGCTCAGATGAACCCAGTCGACATTGACCTTGCAACAGATAGGTACCAAAAACATTCGGTGCGGGTGTGTTCCCCGGAACCAATGATTCGGTCGCCAATCGGGAATACAGTGATTGCCAGTTGTTTCTTCCCAATTCAGCCCTGACGCGATATGGACGGACGTGTGGATGGAGTAGAATTCGCCGAATGTCTTTCTGAGCAGTTGCACAAGAATTTGCAGTCTGCCAACGGAGTAACATAGACCCAGCGTCCAGAGCTTGAAGATTTTGCCTGGAAGAGGCATTGAAGATGTTGTCTATGATCTTAGTGTACCAGCGATCGTGCCGCAAAACGTTAATCTGAATATCTTTGGGAACTGGAGAAGAAGTTGCAAACTTAGCAAAAGGTTGACGATAGTGGAGCAAGACTATGTCTTGTCTTGGAACGGACTTACGTGAGTCTATTGTTGGTGCAGATCCGATTTTCTCCAAGTGATCTAAGACTTCTTGTACGTAGTCGGCTGTTAGAGTTAGACACATGCCTTGTAATGCCCTATCAGATTCCTTTAATCTAGTCGCTGTCGCTTCATCCATAAGGCCAGGCTCCGAAGTGTTGTCAAGGTTTTTGGTACAAAGTAAAATTACACAGGTTAAAGCGTTTAAAGAATTTCATTATCCGTTGTTGAACTTCATAACAATTTCGGCTTTCCTGCCCCTCGATATAGACAGACGCAAATGGTATGATTTTAGCCACGCTTTGTATGAAATACTGGCATCGAGACAATGCTATCCTGTTGCACTTTTTCGTTACCCGCTCTGGATTAACTCCGGGAAGGGATGCTCTACACCAGACACGGAACCAGTGCTCAGCGACGTGAGAGGATACATATCCCCTGAGTGGGAGCCAAGAGGCTTCATGTTCTTGACCGCAGGCGGGAAAGGCTTGAAAGAAGATTCAATGTCGCGATCGTAGTGCCGAGTGTTCTTGGGGCGCTTGGAGCTATTGCCTGATCGGCTTCCATATCCACGAGGGTTGAGGCGTGAGGCCTGACTCGAGAGTGATTGCCATAGCTTCGAGTCCGCGATATTCTTGATCACTGGCGGCATAAGCGGTAGCGTACAGTTGATAATACCGAGCGTGTTCTCGAGAACAGACCAGAGACTGTCATAAAAGATTGTATAAGAGAAGTCTTTGTGTGCCGCTCGTGACGCGAATTTGACAACAGAATCGATCCGAAGCATAGTGATGACGCAAATGCTGAAGCGAAAGCATAGATTTAGTAGCTAGAATATTTGTATAGTAGAAAGAGAACTTACACCGTGGATTCCGAAGATAATCATGAGCGATATCTTTCTGCTTATTGGCATCTGTAATCGCCACAACATTGGCATGGGAAGGACGATAATGCACAAGTCGAGAAAGAGGTTGAATATGGCAGACAAGAGGAAGGATAAAAAGAAATTCCCGTAGACGCCCCGCTCATCGCTTCTCCAGTCGAAATCAAAGGGCCGGCATATGGCGAAGAAGGTGATAAAGACGCCTAGGTACCACATAGCTGTGACAACCATAATGATGTGGGCAGCCCGTCGGAACGGTACAGTCACGAAGATCTCGCAGAGCAAGTGAAGGATCGATAGCCTCACAGCTGTGACTCCAGTGGCCCAAAGAAGCCAGCCGGCTTTGTAGACTCTGATTCGTTAGCACAACATTCTGCCCGTTAAGCTCCAAGGGGCTTCACTTGAGGATTATGAAGATTTGACCATGGGTGATCGTTTTCAAATGCTGTCCCACGCCTCCGTCGACGACCGCTAAAGGGGTAACGTCAGAATATATGGAAACCTCGTCTAGTCTTGGGCTAATACCATAGATTTGCTCCGCGACAAAGCCAGCGGTGAACAGCTGCCCCTATGTCAACACTTGGCCAGCTTCGATATCGAAGAATATTCAACATACCCATGCCACAAAACAGGTATAGTCATTGAAGCCCAAGGAACGACGTTTAATTCTTCTTGCCCATATACGAAGACCGACGGCAATCGTTGCAAAGGCAAGAAATACAACAATGAGAACCAGAAGCTCAATACCTTCTGTATTATTTCTCAGAAGCATCTTGGCGTTAGTTATCTTATTACACCCCTCAAAGACAAGTAAATGTGCTGCGTGTCGACTTTACTGCGCGGGAAAAAGCGAGAGAGAGCAGGAGAGAGAGACGGAGAGATACTCCCAAGTTCGTATTTGAAATAGCGCTACTTCCATGGCCGCTACGCCTCAAGATAACATCCATCTGTGCCAGCCTTTTCGGTTCAGCATGGCGAAAACTGAAACAAAGCACCCATCCATCCCATGGGCCTGGTCATGCAACGAAGTGCGAAGACAACCACGAGCAAAGACGCAGCCAATCGAAGAAATAACATATCAATTGGCCCTCTCAACTTCTCCTGGGTTCCATGCAGTGGCTTGGCAAAATTCTCCGACAGGCGGAAAGAACGCCGGATGGCTGCGGTTCGAAGGTTTTTGATGGAACAACGCCGCTGGCTTGCAGTGCCAGGATTCTCAGCTCCGGTCCTGCGTCAAACCCCGCTTATGTAGTTTCCGCCCCCTACCATGACTACTCGTAACTTTAGTCAATTATGCCTCATGGCCTGGATCGAAATTTGGTAACAATCATGAATAGTGACCGCCTGCCGTTTTAATGTCTTGGTAGTTTCCATGGGATAGCATTGGCGCCGGCCTCATACTCAGGACTCTGGTACAATATCCAGGTTATGGAGACTGTAAGAAGGCAACGGGCTTAAATACTTTAGTGCTGTAAGGTCATCAGTAGTGACATATGCCTGAGTAGAAGGCGAACTCGTCTCATTTCATTACAATCTGCGCCAATCATTCTAGATGAGATGTTGCTGTCTAATTTGACATGACGGGAGAGGTTTCGTCCCAGTCAGCCTTCTCGGCCGCATCAACGAGAAACACTGCTGCACTCTTTCGGCTCATCCCAGCGAAGCTTCCAATTCCTTTACCTGAATTGCCATAGAACTTGATGGGGGCGGCCGGTCCATCCGTAAACCTGGTCGGGCGAGCCAAGACGTATTTCAGCCCACTTGCCTTGATCTTCTGCTCGGCCGACTCATGATCTTTGAATGAGTAGGACATGTTGCTTTTCTTCACCATCCATCGCATGGCGAAGAACAAAGTCGAAAATGAATCACCCACACCGTGAGCCTGAAGATTGACAAGCTTGCAGATATCACGCTCTTTCAATGCCGTAATGAGATTGGCAACCGAGTCTGTCATCAACTGTGGTGGCGACACCGGTTGCGCGAATGGATTATCGCTCGTTCGCTGCGTGTTGAGCGTAACGATGACAACACTGGGAGGTGTAATATCGAGCGCCTTTTTGACGTCTTCGAGTTCCAGAGGGCTACCTAGGATGCTGTGAGTGCTGGTGGCTCTAGGACACTAGATCGCAACTCGTACCTTTGATCGTTCTTAAACCAGTCTTGGATGGGAGCTTGGTGGGGTCTCGAACGAGGGTAGTGATGGTGTGGCCTGGAGGGGATGTCAGAATAGATCAAGGAAGATCGGTAGAAAGACGACCTCGACTCAGCGCTTCATCGATGACAAGAGATCCAGTCCTGCCATTACCACCAACGACGAAGATGTGCATGGTTAGAAGATCAAGGTGGGGAAGTAGAGCGAGTTTGTAGGGGAAGGTTATTAAGAAGTAAAGTGCAGTCGTAAGAAGAGTTAATCAGGCTATAGAGTTCAACTACACACTCTACTAACTTCGTAAAACCGTCACGACGTGGAGCTGCTGATCTGCCGTAGCAAGCTTTCAGGTAGCCAAACGGAATTGGGGGTGGGGTGGAATGTACCCTTTCAGTACCCGATAGGTAAGGTACTGCATTGATCATGATACATACGGTACCCTGTGGCTAGGTGGCTTGGCACGTGCTTGGTTGGATTCGGTACCTAGGTGGTAGGTAGGTAGGTAGGTAAGCAGTGGGGGTGTATATAATATATACATATAATCGACAAAACGGCGAGGCTGTCGACGACGACGACGACAACGACGACGGCAGCAGCAGCAGTGTGTTGGAAATAGGGGATGGTAATCTCCGCCTTCATAGAGCTGATAGGGCTGGGGCCCGCTAGGAGAGTTTCCACCTGCTCGCTCCTAGATAGACTCCTAACAGCAACAACCAAGATATCAATATGCCCCCATATGACCTCGTATCTCAAACACAGTGAATTCCCATATCAGCGACCCCGCTCAACCACCGCGGAAGAGGGTCAGGAGGAACAGAGATTCTTCTCAAACAACCAGACCGGCTTCCGTGGCGGGTTTCAAAAGCTATGTAGGTAGAATAGAGTAGCGACCGAAAAGCGGGAAGCGCATTACTGTACTCGTAGAGCTATCAAGTGCTGTGAATGGCGCACCATCGCCACCGTCTTCCTTGTGTTGATTACGTCTACTTACTTATTGGACTCTCAAAATAATCCCTGCGTATATATATTGAAAACGGTTGAGAATGCGGATACTTAGCTGGGCGGGGGGACTTTGGAAATGTTTGAGCTGGGCTGAAGGGATAACGCAAAATGCACTATATGTCCGCAGTCAAATAGTGGAATCACGAAAGTTGAATAGTTCGTAGAGCGGGGAGAAAATTAAGGAAATAGGGTCTTGAGCCAGCATACTTTATGCTGGACGTAGTAGCCAGCAATGGATGGAAACAGAAAGAGAGAGTTTGGTGTGCGCCTGCACCAGCACATCCCCCTGCCTGGAACTTCCACTTTTCTTTGACGAATCAAAGGTAACTTCCGTCAGGATGCCGTTCACCCTCCCACTGCTTCCGGGAGCTGATACTCTCGCCCATGGCCAAAACGTAATTCCCATCTCCCTTCCTGAAGGGCCCGTAGACAATACCATCGCTGGGATGAGCTGTCTCCCCTTCCTCATCCCATCCTGCTTTGCCGTCGCGTCGTCTGCGTCGTTCTTCTGTGATAGCTTCGCATAGGGTTTTCCCTCTAAGCATTGTAGCTTTCTCCTCAAAACCTTTCGTCACCCCATTTAGCAATCTTGCAATCACCACATTGGAATCATCCGTCACGACCACCGACTTCGTTATCCACGCTATCGCAATCATAAGCGCAAAGTCCACACCTACGATACAAGCTAAGAGCGCGCCGACAAAGCGCCAGTGGTTGTAAATTTTAAGGCGGCTGCCGAGATGAGGGACTCGACTCGAGAATTGGATAGAGGGGTTTCGTTCCGCCATTGTCGCGAGAGAACGAAGCGCAAATTCGGCCATATTCGCACTGGCCTTTTCGTCTCGTAGGCCATGTGTTTCCCAACGGGTGCTAGAAAACAGACAGAGAAATCCAATTAGTCCCCTCTCCCGTGAGATTTGAGGGATTTGAGTGTCTGACGTACTTGAAGGCATAGAACTGGTACTGCGTCCAGATCTTTTTGTTTTCTGGCCCTGCCCAACGTCCTTGCAAAGCAATCGACGCGGCTGCTACGCGAGCCACTGAGTCCGGGATGTCCTGCAGATCCGTCGTCGTATTACTCACTTCACTAATTGTGATTGGGCATTGGTAAAAGGTCGATGTATCATTTCCGGGGATCGAGGCTCGGTGGGCCCAAATCCACATACAGCGATCCCCGCAGCTGTTGACACCAGCGAGGTGTGGAAGCGCCGTTCCGCGGTAGATGTATGTAGTTGCAGCCCATCCCTCACTTGATATGGGAATCGAGATGGTCGAGGTGTAGGTGGAGTTGGAGAAGGTGTAGTTGTATGCTGCCATGTTATTGTAGAGATCGGGACCAAGGGTATGATTATTTTCGGTGTAATTGAAGCATACACCGGATGATGCGGTAATAACCCGTTTTGTCAAGGCTGGGTACCTCCTTTCGCTGTCCTCGTTGTTGTATTCTTTAAACCGGTAGGCAAATTCTTGCTTGCCTGGTGTTCGGCGGCAGAAGTAGGGAGGATTATCCATTGAGTTATAGACCTGTGCGATATCCTCGTATAGACCGCAGTCCCCAGCGCTCTGAGTTGTCTCACCATAGCTATGAGCTACAGCTTGATTGAACTCAGGTCCTAGAGGCTTGAAGTTGAAGTAACTTGTAAGGTTTGGTGCATTTACCATGCCATTCGTGAAATAGGTATCGTTGTAGGTTTGACCATCATCCACGGTGTAGGTTAAGCTGACTAGAGCGACTGATATTTGCGCAAGCTGGAGCGGGTGTCAGGAGTAACATTAACTTTATAGGCAACGCTATGCTCACAAGGTTGACCAGAAGCCAAAGATTGTTAATGTTAGCTTTACAACATTTAGCAAGGTAAAATGACGACTCACCCATAGGATGCAAGGAATCAATATCCTTAGCTTAGTGACGGATTCCCATGCAAGCGCACACACGTTCAGCAAGTTCTCGATACCCAAGATTAAGTCGGTCTCTCGCTCGGTGTGGGTCTCGTCCGCCAGGATCCTCCATCGTAAGACTCTTGCTGATTCTTTGAATGCTTCCTGCGAGATAGTAAGCCACCGTGCTTGGGCGGTCATACGTAGTACGCTTTGCTTTAGCAGGATTGCGACTAACAAACAGGTTAAGGCCCAAACCCAGGATCAAGGCCACAACGATGGTGTTGAATACAGTCTTTTGATCCGATGAGAAATTGCCCTTTCCCTCATAAATGTTCAGAGTTGCGATGATCAAGGCGGTAAAGATGACAGTCCCAATCCATCTAAGAGTCCGCTTGAAAAGAAGACGGCGAGTTTGGCCCGCACCATCAAAAGTTTCGGAGGTTTTAAGAGGGGTTTGGGGGTCTCGGGGGTGCAGGGGCGCATACTGCCCGCCCGAAGGACTTTGTTGAAGTTGGTTGGTTCCCAGTCGCGGGATACTTGCCTCGCTAGCGTTGCAAGATGAGCGCCGGGAGGGGATTAAATTCTGCATCTCTATCCCCGGGCTCTCCATCCTGTTGGCTCTAGGAAGTTTAGAGACAAGGCGACAATCTTAGTAGATCTCCGAATATATATATGTATGAGTCTATTCCTCCTAAAGGATCTCATCTTCAGCTGCAGTGGCACGCTCGACATCAACCACCAATCAAGGTTCAGGGGCGCTGCACAGCTCTCAATCCAGACTGTAGTACTCCGTACGTATTACAACTACGTTCCCATTCACGCTACCCTATCACGCCTATCTATCCCAGCACCTCGTCACTGCCAATGAGATGTACGGTATCAGTGCAAAGTTAATTCCATACGCGGTCAACTTTGAATGTCTGTCGTATGAGCTCTCGAACCTGACACCGCCGCCCATCTTGCGTCTGCTACGTTTTCCCCTTATCCAAAGCATCGTCCGTCACTGTGAGCATACCCACGCCATCTCGCACAGATTGCATACGCCCTGATGCTTCCCTGAGTCAGAACGTCCCTTCCACCATTGAAGCCATTATATAGAAGCAAATACTCCTAGCCGAATATGCACGCAAGCAAGATCAAAAAACTGGAGAAGAAAAAACCGGTCTTGAGCCTGGAAAGGTCCAAATACAAATTGCTTTTTGAGGCTCGTCATACTACGATAAGTGGGTTCAGCTGCCCAAAATACGACCATCCCCCGGCACGAAACGGCGATTGAAGCCACCGGAGATGACTCGGAAAAGTTGGCCAAGTGGATCCCACGCAATACCTTGTCTTGCCCCTATCTTTTTTTGCCCATCCCACCCTCCTGTTCCTCTTCTATGTAACATCTTCAGCCATAAGCCACAGACAATTTTAACCGGGATCTGCGACTCTAATATCTGACATACATATCACGTTAGTAAGCCGCAAATATCTCTTAAATTAGAACAGTCTCCTTTTTCCCTTCTCTTCTTCCGCATTTGGCAAAAATGAATTACCTCACAACTTCAACGTCTTTATTTCTGATATTCATACTCACGAAACTCGTATGTAGTACTTACAATCCAAATAACGTCTCTCCTTCACCCACTCACTCACGATTCTCTCAGTTTAAGCCCCTCTTCTTCCTTTAGCATATCTGTTTATTTCATTTCGAATTTCCTTGAATTCATTATCTTATTGCTTTAGCAGCACACGCAGCCAACCCTCGGTAGGGACACCCACTTGCACGCCAATGAAAAATGGTCGTACCTAGTAGATATGTCAGAAAAAGAAAGACAAACTAAGCGAAGGGGGGGGGGGGGGGAGGGAGAGGGGGAGAGAGACGTTCAGAGAAGTATTAGAGAGGAAGCCGCATGCTACCTTAACTACTGCTTCCAAGGAAATAGAGGGAAGAGCTTCAAGTAATCTTGATTGTTCCTTCCCTTTTATTAGAACGTTTCTGCAACTTGATGTTAGAAAGAAGACTCGACTTCAGCGAAGGAAGAAAGAGGAAGATCTTAAGCTTTCATCGTCTTATCTTGTCTTTTGATTCTTATTCAAACAGGGGAGCAGAAGCACGAAATGGGCCTTAGTGCAGCGTAATTAGCGGACGATCACGTGGTATTTGAAGGGAGCATCGAGGGAGCAAGGGGGAGCAGCGAGGGAGCCTGAAAGATATCCCAGCCTTCGGCTTGAACTGCGCTCGTTGTTTTTACGCCTCGCCTGCTGCCTACCTAAGGTAATGAGATGAATGCAGCCCTCACATGTTTTAAAGTCCTTGCGTGGACCCAACCACCAAAACCGTTCAAATCTTTACAATTAAATGGGATAGTCAATATTGCATCATATTTGACGTTTCACAATTTACATTGTAGCTCTGAATTCGATCTTTCCAATGAACCCAAACTTTCTAAATTTGATTGAGCGCGTATAAAGACACTTGATTAAGCACTCGTCGGTCTTTCAACGCTCACAGCCTTCACTTGTTGCGGGATTTCGATGACCCTGCATACAGTTTGCTGTCGTTGAGTACCTCAGTCTACATAAGAGACTCGCTTCTATCCTGTTTCGTAGGTAGATGGGTGTTAATCTTTTTATTGCAATTAAGCAATTACTAGTCAAAAACATATCGATTATTCTGACGAGTTGAATCATCTACGCTCAAAGAATTCTCAAGCTACCGAAAAGCAGTTGTTTCGTTACCGCTTCGTCATATTTCATCATGTGTTGGACTACCAATGCTTCTCATTCGGATTGTAGGGCCTCACAAAAACACTTCTACACGCGCACTGAAATGTGTGTCAACGCACAAGCTCGCAGACCACGTTCTCTTTGTTATCCTCAAACGGTGATCCCATCCAATCAATTCTCTGGTTTTCCGACCATACCGTGCCCAACTTGCACACATGTTCGTATTAGCATCAAAGCGAACCCTTTTTAAGTAATCTCGCCCTATAGTATTCTTAACTGTACATCACTAACGACAATTAGTACTTTTCAGTTCGCTGAAGTAATCGTCAGTACGCTTGTCATAAAACTCAGCCCTTTTATTGTTGCGTAACTGATTAAAGCTCTTTAGTTATTTCCGAGATAAATGATGTGAGCAGAATGTGTATTGTTTCTAGTTCGAATCTTTTTGCATCCGTCGTAATGATGTAAAAGGTACCGTGTTAGTTCTTTGAACGACAGCGATGAAGATGCAGGAATGTCATAGGTTCTTAGTTCGATCTTGAAAGATGTTGAAATTATCACTTCGAGCCTGTCGTTATACGAGTGCTGGGGGAGAGACCGAGAGAGAAATCGTGCGAGCAGAATGTGTATTGTTTCCAGTACGAATCTTTTTGCCCATTAATAGCGTAAAGAATATCGTGCTAGTTCTCTAAACCACAGTCGTCTTTTAGTCATACCCACTTGCTTAACGCATGTATTAGCATTCAATGGCAACTCATCGCGACTATAGAGAAACAATTGTATGACAGCACATCGACTCGAACATGAAAAAAAAGAAACAACATACGTTAGCGACAATCATACACAGAGCAGGAAACTTAGACACGATGAGAAACTTGTGCTCTCCCCCTCTGAGGTAGGGTGACATGTTATCAATCAACTGTCAAAGTCGCTGCAATTTTGAGCTTGATGATACAAATTCGTCGAGATGCGTCGTTCTATCCCTTAAACCGTCGTTATGGCTGCCATACCAGGATTAACGAAGCTAAGCCTATTTAGGCACCCCACCAAAATTTCATTGATTTTGAAGCAATTGGGGATTATTGCAGAGAAACCCCTATTTTCCTCTACCCCGCACTAGGAAATCTAAATATTCATCTTCAGGTCTCCATTAGCCTAGTTAGTCATCTCCCATGGCTCCCTAGTACCCTAACAGGTAAGGTGGCCGTATACCTGGTATGGCAGCCATAACGACGGTTTAAGAATTAAGGGCGTGAAGGGATACAAGGTGATGAAAGGGTGCGGATGGTTTAGCGCCAGTGTTGCCATCTTTGTTGGCTCCCCGTACGAAATGGGGCGCAGTACCAAAGTGCTTCAGAGGATCAAATTTCGTGCCTGCATAGTCGGACACGAAAGAGTTTTTCTCCAGTTCCAGTTACGGTCGCCAGCCTGAGGGCGAGGAAGCCTGAACTAAGGGTGAGCCTGCCTGCGCAAGGAGGCGGGCCATTTCCGGCCGCCCGCTCATCCACCGCTTATGCTGTCTGCTGAGGCGCCTGCTTGTCGGCTCTGATGCACCAATCATGCAGCCTCTACGGTGGCTAGCCTCTGGAGTCGTCTTGGTCAACTTTAGACGGCAACGTGTGAGCGCCCAGTTCTAACTGGCACGGAGAAATACTTTCGCGTCTGACTTCGCGAACCAGTAAACGAGGAAGGGTGCATCCTTCTCTCGCAGAACTCAGCTGAATTCAGCCCAGTGGGGCTTCCTCTGCCGTCCAAGTTGATCAGATTTCGCGGGGTAGTTTTCAGCTGGGCGTAGCCTCGCGAGGCGATGGCTGGCTGAAGCACTGCTGTACACACGCACTGCTATAAGGTTGGTTAGGAAACATGCTGTCTCAAGGCCCTAGCTCCCATATGGCTGGCTGGAATACTGCTGCCAAAATGCATTGGGGCAATGCTGATCAGAGAATTGGCTGTACTAGCCCTGACGTGGCTGCCTGAAATATTGAGGATTTATTTAGATGACAAGAGAGCGCTTATAAGGGGTGAGCTGAACATACGCAGTCTTTTTAAATACCGGAACATCGAGCCAGATCAAGGAATATATAACTCAGACGATGTCCGGTGCCATGACTGCTACTGACAAGCAAGCGAGATTTTCTCCTACCTTCACCTCTCCAGAGAATGGAGACAATCCAAGACTTCAAAGGGCTCCAATACCCCTTTACTACTGATCCTATCTCAAGAAAGGCATACGATGCCAACAATGTGGTATATGCGACGTCGAGCCACCAGATTGACCACGACATGTTCCCAGGTCTGATTGCCTTTCCTCAAAGTGACGATGACATCCAGAAAGCAGTCAAGTACGAAAAGGGTCGGGGATACGCAGTCTCTATTATGAGCGGCGGTCACCAGTACAGTGGTGCCTGCTCTACACACGGAAAGGGTGTTCAGCTCAATCTCAAATTGACGTACAAAGGCCCGCAAGATCTGGTGATTTTGCCACGGTTACCATCTCCGGATAGCAACAGACCTCTGGTTTACGCCAGTGTCAGCCACAGTCTCGGCGAGTTTAACCAGTTTCTTCGAGACCACCAACTCTTCGTGCCTCATGGACAGTGCACCGACGTACGACTTGGGGGACACGGTCAGACTGGCGGATACGGCCAACTCGGACGCAGCTTTGGCCTGCTAGGAGATCACATCTGGGGCATCCGAATGATCAACCACGACGGCGAAATCCAAGAGGTCACCAAAGCATCTAATGCAGACCTATTCTACGCCATTTTGGGAGGCAGTCCAGGTAACTTCGGCGTCATCACGCACTACACCATTGAAGTTCATCGCGACGCGGATCACGACTTCCCTGAAACGGGGCCCAGGCCGCACGGTTTCAAAGGACTCTGGCTATACAACGAAACGGTGCTGAAACTGCTTCTCAACGAAGTAGCATCGATGGCCGACGACCCGGAGTTTCCACGAAACTTCGATCTGTGCGTCAGCGTGCTCAGCTCCTCCTTCCCCATGTTCAAATTGATGCCCGAGTTAGAAGAGAACCTAGCGGAAATCCTCAAGCGCATTGCCGAAGCCGTGGGTGTGAACGGAGACACCAAATGGCCCGCATCCGTCGTCCTATACGCACAGTGGGTCCCCATGAACGCGGAGGACAAGTATACCGACAAGGTCGACGCATGGTTTCAAAAGTTCCGAAACCTCGACAGTTTCTTGAAGTACTGGTGTATCCACGCCGCGGAGCCCATCGAACCAATGTCCCAGATGACAGGCGAGTGGCTCTTTACTCGTCAGCGCGAGTTCGACCACCCTTACGAGAAGCGCACCTACATGACCAACTCGACGACGCTAGTGCAAGACAAATGGGTCGACCAAGTCGCCGACCGAATTCATCAGGTCTTGGCTCCGTCGTTCAACCATCTCGCTTTGTGGGAGAATTGCTTTCTCTCCGTCCAGATCCAATGCTTCGGTGGGAAATTCTCTCAGTACTATGCCAATCGGAACAACGGCACGGCCTACAGCTGGAGAGACTCGACGGTTTCCCAGGTGCTGGACTGCTTCCACAAAGAGGGTACGAGGGGTAAAGAGCTCGCGAAAGGTTGGCAAGATGTCAACGACAAGCTCATGTGCGGCGAGGATAGCCCGTATAGCAAGCAGGATAAGCGTGTGCTCTGGGCCTCGTACGGTGATTGGGATATGGACAAGAGCTGGCCATTCTACTACGAAGAGCGAGCCAAGTACGAGAAGATCGGGAGGCAAAGGGCCCTGGCCGATCCTCAAGGAACTTTTACTCCCAATCCTTTCAATGTCAAAGCTGTAAAGAATTGAAAGGTCGGTTGGGTTTTATCTTTAGTTGGTGCAAGGACAATTCGCGGTTTATCCAGGGAACATGGTCTGGGTTGTCGACGAGGAACTTGTATAAGACCCGAAGCTCTTCGATTGATATGTTATATAAGGGGCTAAAGGGAGGTGTTGTGCCAGGTTTAAGGTCGATTTTGTGGTCGCAGGGGCGGTGGAGCGGCAGAGTGTCTGCTGCTTTGTAGTCGAAGGCGGGGAGGTGGCGGTGGTAGTGGTGGGGTAGTTTTGCGCCAGGGTCGGGTCGTTCTTTGGTTTGGAGGGCAATTTGTATATCTTCAAGTGAAAAACCAGCAATGAGCATACTGGCCGCAATGCGGTGGTCCTCGTTCTGGCCCTCGTTTTGGCCGTGCAATGTTGTTTCCGGTGCGTGGAGCTCGCGGAACATCTTCTGAGCGTTGGAAAGGTTCTTGGGGGTTGTAGTGCTGTATCGAATCTTTCGATCTAGTGGTTGCTGTGGTGGCTCTGCGCCTTGGAGTTTGAGAGCGCCGTCGATTTCATGAATATAGAGGGAGAATATCTCAACGCTATGTCGCTTTGCAAGGGTGTAAAATGCTGCTGCGCCTACCTTGCGGGGGACGCGGCCTTTGGTAGTGGTCGTTTCGCTTTTATCTTTCTTTTCGTCGTTAAATTGTACTCGAGGGAGGGGGGCCTTGCGGCGGTGGACGGTGGCTTGGTAACAGCCTGTAGGAAGGCAGTTGGTCCTACAGTAATCCTTATCGAAGGTCAAGAGGTCGTTCGTCCAGTCAACCGAAGGGTTGTGTTTGCGTAGTCAAGGCTTTCCGAGTAGTAGTTCGTACTTGCCTAGATTGGTAAGGAGAAAGGTAATCGTTTCGGAATGGCCGCCCATATCGACATGGAGGTTTGCAGCATGGGTGATTTCGTCGGCGGGAGTGCCGTCGACAAGGTCGAGCTTCAATGGGGTCTGGAGTTCGTAAACATTAAGGTTTCTTTTGTGCGCAGTATCAGTATCGTAGAATTCACCGGTGGCTCCGCAATCGACAAAGCAGTCTGCTTGGAAAGGTCTTCCATTGGCGTTTGTCACGGTACATGGTAAGACCAAATGGTCTTTGTGTGAAGACGAGAGGGCAGAGATTTGTAGTCTCGTCTTCTTCCTTCTTCAGGGTTTCCTCTTCGGGGTTACCAGATCATTCGTCGACTGATCTTCAGTAGGTCCCTGACCGCGACTTTGGTCAGAGACTAAGCTTTTTCCGTCACCACCGTCTTGCTGTCATCAGACTTCTTCTTGTCTTTGTTCCGAGGGGCGGAGGCGCAGTTGGTGGCGCGGTGAGTGGGGTCGTTGCACCAAAGGCAGAGGTCGCTCTTAAGGCAGTAGGCTTTGCGGGCGTCTTTCTCGGCCTGTGTGTAAGGTCGTCGGCCTTTGGTAACATCGTCGGCTGTCCAACTAGCAACGCCAAGGCGAGATGCGCTGATGTCCATTGCTTCTCCGCCGTGCGTAGTCGTAAGAGGCAGAGGAGGTGGGAGGAAGCCATGGGGGTTTATGGAGTTCGTGGGAGTGATAGGGACAGGGGCGGTGTGGGCTTTGAAGTAGTTGGGGTTGGTCTGACGAAGGATGCTATCGATACGACGAATCTGGGCAAGGAAGCTGGTGAGATCGCTAGCGATAGCGGTGTTACTGATGGCGAGGCTGGAGAGTTGAGTCAAGAGGTTGGTGTGCAGAGCAGCCTTGAGGAAAGCAATAAGGGCGTTGTCTGCAAAGCCAGTCTTGGAAGCGATGTCGTGCCATTCGGTGAGGAAGATGTTGGTGTCTTTATGGCCTTGGCGTGACTTCATGATGACTGCTTGAGCGGTTGCTTGTTCATCTACATCGCCGTAGGACTGCTCAAGAAGGGTGATAATAGCGTCGACGTTGGCAAAGTCGATAATACCACTTTTCTGAACTCTGTGGGCGACGGTTCCGGCGCGCTAATACGCGATGTCACGTGATCCAAATCCACCCTTCATTCCCTTCATAGAAGCCACCTCGAACAGTAAAAGGCATCCAATCCTTTCTTGGTTTTTGTAACTTCTATCGGCGCTTCATTCGAGACTACGGAGTAGTGGCGAAGCCCCTAACCCGCCGTACTCGAATTGAGGTGCCATATATTTGGGACCAAGCCTGCGAAGAAGCATTTGAGGAACTCCAGTATCGACTAACCCCCGCACCTCTCATCCGCCACTACGATCCGAAGCTACAAATCACGCTCGAGACCGACGCATCGGACGGAGTAGTTGCAGGAGTAATGAGCCAGCTTCATGAAGATGGACTATGGCATCCAGTAGCCTACTTCTCAAAGACAATGGCTTCTGCTGAATGCAAGTACGAGTTCCACGATAAGGAGATGCTCGCTATCATTCGTTCTCTTTCGCATTGGAGAGCAGAGCTCGAAGAATTAGAAGAACGCATCAAGATCTACACAGATCACAAAGCGCTAGAGTACTTCATGACAACGAAGCAACTCACCGCTAGGCATGCTCGATAGGCAGAGATCCTATCGCAGTTCTTCTTCACTATCATGTATCAGCCAGGCAAGAACAACCTGAAAGCAGATGTCTTATCACGACAGGAAGAAGATATCGAGGCACAGAACAAGGTCAAAGGCGAGATACGCACGCGATCACTCCTCCGACCAGATCAGATCGATCCCCGAGTCCTTCAGGAGTACACGGAATTAGTCTCTCTAGAGGCTCTCGCCCTCATCGACCGAATTTCTTCGAGCAAATCGCGAATGCGAATCCCTTGAAGCATTACAGGCACAGGCTGAGGATGGTGATGATCAATTGCAGTTGCAAGACGGCCTCCTAACCTATGAAGATAGACTCCTGGTACCGGATTTGGAAGGCCTGCGAGCAGACCTTAGGGAAGCACATAATCAAGTCTCTTCCGCGAATTCTGACCAGCATAAAATTTATCTCCTTCTGCAACCACGCTACTATTGGCAGTGTGGTCGACAATCAATCAATACAATCCGCGAGTGATGTATTGGCTTGATTGACGTACCTGCCGAACTGTATTGAATTGTATGAATTGTTGATGCCTGCGGATTGAATTGATTGACTGGTATTGCGGTCTGTGTGGTCGTAGCTGAATAAATCTAGTTCTGAAGGCCTGTAGCATCACAAATCACTTTCACACGCTCTGTTGTTCACTGAATAACTCCCTTCTTCTTCCAGCTTTTGAGTAAGCCGTGAGCCTACCATGTTGATTGTATGCTCGGACAGTCGATTGCGGCGGTCAATTATCATCAATCCGGTGTCACTAAAGGTACGCTCCGGCTCGTCGGACATTGGCGGTACAGTGAGGACATCCAGAGCCTTTCGAGTGAGTTGAGACCAGCAATGTGTTGGGACCGTGCCTAGATCATCCAACCAAAGGGGCTCGGGGCTGGTATGTATGTATTGCTCTTTAGAGGTAGCTATAACAAGACATTAAGAATACAGAAGAGAAAGAGTGCGAGCTCTTCTATAAATAATGGCTTGAGGCTGCGCTAGGCCCGATACAGATGTGATGTAATATGCCAGATGTGTTTGCCTAAAAGGATGATGAAAGGGGTGAATGAAGAAAGTGCTGAACAACGGGAAGAAGTGCTGGGGATGGCCCGAAGGGTTCAATAGGGGTGCGCTAGGTCCAAACTAGGCATAGCGCCATGGCTTGCCCTAATCAAATTGATTAGGGTTAGATCTGAACCCTGGCCGGTTCAGGCATGTTCGTAACACAATGACGCTTGCTCCACCATCACTGGTATGGGTCCTTTACACTATGATCTGACTGTAACGAGGTGTACTCTTTCCACTGATCCTTGACCGCTGCTTCAAGCTCTTCACCACTGCTATAACCTAAGATATCAAACTCTTCGTCCTGCTCTTGCTGCTTCTGCTGTCGCCGGCGTTGGCGCTTGGTGGTCGGCTCGGAGGTTAAGGGAGGCGGTTTGGACAGTGCGTCGTAGTCAAATACGCTCGGTAGGTTGCGGTAGTGTTGCCAGAGCTCAAGGAGCGCTTTCTCACCTGCTTGAATCTAGTCAGTGCGGTCTGACCAATATCGCAATATCCAGGCCCAATTCAAGCGTGGATGAAGCACTGTAGCGGCTAGGTACACTGGTGAGTCGTCTGTGTGCATGTAGTATTCGTTGAGCTTGGTCCAAGCAAGATTGATGTTGTCCTTGAAGTGATGCTCTTGCTTCAGTTCCTTAGCCTCTGGATAGGCTATAGTGACCGGAGAGGCGTTGCCGACGGTGTACGTGCGCTTCAATAAGCTCAAAGTGTTCAAGTAACTGCTGCAGAGTAGGAAGAATCTTCCAGATATGGCCATGGCGTCCGACCTTGCTTTGGAGCTTAATAGTAGCTGATTTGAGCGGTCGAAAGATGCGGTAGTACTGCGAGAGGATATGCCAGTCGTCTGGCGTAAGTTGGTCAGCGATAATCGATGGCGGGGCCTTCTTCTTCGGTGGCTTCTTCTTGTGAGCGTGGTTTGCTTGCCAACGTGTCTCGTACTCAGTCCATTTGCCAATCTGCTTAACAATAAACTCATCAATTGCCGCACGCAGCTTCACGGCGCGCTCTATCATCGAGAAAAGCGAGTTCCATCGCGTATCGTTGTCTCGGACGAGCTTATATACTTCCTCAGTGAACTGAAACCCTGTGTCAATCGCCAGCCTTTGCAGCTTCTCAAACAGGTCGATACGTTGCGTGGAGCGGCATATGAAGACGATGATGTTGTGAAGCTTGCCGACAGGCCCACAGCGGCGCCAGTGGATCAGTTGCTCGCGCTCTTCCCTCGCCATAGTATCAAGCTCTTGCTCAAAGATATCTACTGGATCGCCAGTGCCAATCATAACTGCCTTGACTACGAGGTTGATAACATGGCCGACACAGCGGACACGTCGATGACGGTGGTTGAAGCCAAAATCGGCTGCAAGCCACTCCATACAGGTGTCGTTATTAGACGCGTTATCTGTTGTGAAGTAGCCGAGCTTGTCTTGAACGGACTAGCACTGAGGCGACAGTCTCAGCGATATTGTAGCCACTGTGAGTCTCGTGATGCGCCGGTAGACCAAGCAAGAAGTTCCAGATCTTGCCGCTCTTGTCAATAAAGTGTACCACAACACCGGCATACTGGAAATTAGCCCATCTATTACCTCCTTTCGTATGTTCACCCAGGCCCTCTGCAAAATCTGAAACAGCTGAGTTTCAGCTTCATCACCTTTACCGTGTAACGAATCCAGATCCGGATAGACTTTATAGGCTTCCTTCTTTAGTAGAGCCCAGAGGTTTTCGATGGGATTCAAACCCGGGCTGTACGAGGGCCACTCCATGACTTCTATACCCATTTCCTGGAACCAAAGCTTTGTTTTTTTTGGCTGAATGAATAGAAGCGTTATCCTGCATGAACACTACTCCTGGTTCCCATATTCCGGTTAAATTGTGATCCAAAATCTGAATATAGGAGGCCGCTGAATAGCCATGTTTTTTAGATTCCCAATCCCGTTCAAGCAGATATCAATCTGACCTTCCAGAGCCCCAAAAAGCCCCCCAAACCATTATCCGAAAGGCCTTTCCATTAGGAATTTCTGTTATTTTATCCCGATCCCATTTCTGCTCGGGAGTCCCAAAAACCCACTCTCGTGCTTTACCCGATCCCCGAGCCACGGATGCCTCATCCGACCAAATGACTTTCCTCCACTGATCCACGGTCCAATCCTTATGTTTTTCAGCCCATTTTAACCTCAGTTGACCTACTTCAGGTGTCAATTTCGGTCGCTTAAGAGCTAGTCAGTGAGAAATTCCATGAGCCTCCAATGTGCGCTTGAGAGTTCTCGAATCCAAATCGAGCCCGGTGTTTTTTTTGAGCTGCCACCAGGTGATTTTGGGCTCCAATCGTACCTGACGTATCAATATCCTAGCTGCTCGGGGGGTAATTGCTAAGGGCCTACCCGATCTGGGTTTAGTAGTTCCGGAGGGTGTTGTTTGAAGCCTTTTCAGAACCCCGTTTACGGTGGAACGGGGAACGTTCAAACTCCGGCTGATTTGGGTGGGTGTAGCTCCTAGCTCGGCTTGCCCAGCAATTTTTCCTTTAGTCAGTAAATCAAGCTCCTTTCTGGGCGTTTTGTTACCAGAAATTGGAGTTAACGGAGTCCTACTGAGCATGGTGGATGTGGTTGAAGAAGGTGGGTTGTTTTGAAGGCACACGATTTTACGCGTTTTCGCGTAATGTGACCGAGACTTTATGTAAGCAACTGTCGCCCGCTGCTCCCTCTAAAGCGCCTTGCTCCCCTTCCCGAACTAAAAACGGCAATCTCCAATCTTAAGTTCGGGGTGTATATAATATATATATATCCAGATTATCCATGTTCCAAGAAGAAAACCCATCTATAAACCACCATAGCAATCGAGCCCTTCCGGCAAGCTTTGTATTACATGGGAAAAAACAATGTCTATACAACCAACCACCACCCAAGAAATTTACTAAAAACCTCACTCCACAAGCCCAGCTGCTGACGGCTCAGTTCCCCTCCGTTCCCCACGAATCATCAATGGCAAGTAAGTCTGTGGGAAACCGTCCCCAATCCCACTACTCCCCCCCTAAAACCACCTAATACCCCCCCCGAGCCCCCTTCCGGCCCGCCTAAAACCACCTGAATCCCTCCCTCCTCTGCTTCCTCGGCCTCACATACCGCAGTCCCACGGTCGGATAGTACACGCCGGTGCCACTGCTCGCGCCCGTGCCTGTAGCGGTGGGATAGAAGCCTCCTGTTCCTGTGGCTGTAGTTGTGACTGTGACTGTGGTGGTCTTGGTGATTGTCTTGGTGGGGCAGGTAGCGGGGGCGGTGCCGGTGGGGAACGGGGGTTTGTGGTGGGTGGGAGAGAAGGTTGAATAGGGGCCGTCGTGAGAGGCGAGGGTGGGGAGGAGGAGGGTGAGGAGGAAGGCGAGGGTGGGGAGGGGGAGGTGCATTGTGTGGGTTGGTTTTGGGTTTTGGTGGTTGATGGGGTTGAGAGAATGTAATGCTGGGTATTGGGAACGAACGTGGAGAGAGAGAATGAATGACAGCCAGGAACCACGGGACCACAGCGTCCTATGTAGACAAAGCTTGAAGGCACCGCAGTAGATAGCACATACGAGAAACGCCATCGAAACCCACCTCTCTCTCGGCCCATTCTCGCACTGCTTACCCACAGACACGAACAGCCTTCAAGCACAAGCCTTATCAACAAGCACAAAAAGACGTGCAAGATCAGGCACCCTCTGCATAATCAGCAGGAGAGAAGAAAAGAAAATCGCTATCCAGTACCTGCAGCCCACCGCCCACGCAAGCCCCAAAGCACTCACCCAACAACCAGCCCTGATGTGCCACCCCCACCATCAAAAGTCCTCCCTAGCCAAACGGAAAAAGGTGGAGCCCACCAGCAAGAGAAGCGCCTCTATGTGCATGGCAGGGGGGGGGGGTAATATGTGCTGTTCTTTGTAAGCTGGCGACATATCGGAACGACTCGTCCATTCTGCAGTGTTTTTTTGACGCGCGGTATCAGTGCTACAAATGGCTTGAGCAGCTTCAGCCTAATTCTCTACGTCAAGAACCTCGGTCGACGCCGCATGCAGGGCGCGCAGCGTGCTGGCATGAAGGTACCCGAAACGGGCGTCTTCGGATCTTTTGGGGAGGGGTTGACGCGCACGACGATATCGTGGCAGCTTAGGGTGGTTGTCGGTTTCCCCTTGCCAGAGCTTTTCGGTGACGGAGGATCGCACTTGTAGGTGGTTTTGAGCTTGCGATAAGGGATTTTGTCTGTTGGGATCGTTCGATCTACAACCGTAGGCGTAAACTCTAAGTTAGATACGGGAGATAATTAAATATGTGCTGCAGATTCTTTTACAAAGAGCGATCCTTAATTATCGGGGATACGTCGGGACGCTTAGGAATTTTGGAAACTTGATATCTCGGAAAATGTATTTACTGAAAGTTAAGTCTTCAGGTTAACTAGATACATAGATCAAGTAGTGGGTTAAGAATATTTATAAGTCTTACCTAACTCTTTCTATTTCACAAGAATCATGATTAAACTCATACAGTACAGTCGTGCTAATGACTGCTTTCTTCCGGAGAAAATGAGAAGTCTATTTAATCTTTTTTCATTAGATATTTGAATTTCTTTAATGCTGCAGCTTCTATAAAATTTCTTCGCTTTATTCTTTTCTTCTTAGATAGACATTTATTTCATTCTTCATTCTCTTCATTCTCTTCATTCTCTTTATTCTCTTTACCTTAAATGCAGATGATGGTTAAGACGTTTTAAATATTGGGAGCAAAAGCTGCAAAACATTCATCTCTTGTGATATTCCCCAGAACTCATCCCAAACCAGACCACTTCTCTCACAATCCCCAGTCTGCATGAAATAGATACAACTCATTCCCTACCCAACCACCACCAACACCTCAACTCCTTTATCCAGAATCTAATATGCCGGCTTTTAAGGATTGAAAAAGACGAGAAACTGAGCTGCATTCCGCCTAATACATCTTAGAATCTGTGCTGGATCCTTACAGATAGTTGTGTTATATAACCTCTCGGACAACCTTCCATAGCAGCATTTTCAATTCGATGCCGAAGTGGTCGATGTTGAGAATAAAGATTGGTTTTTTGTACTCTCTACACCAACCACCGAGAAGAGATATCTGGATAGTAGGTTCTGCCATGCACAACCTATACCTCAGCAGTATCAACAGTAAATTGCATCGAAAACATCGACTGCGCCGGCAGCGTCAAATCAACGGACCGCCCATCCGAATTCACACCCGGCAAAGGCGTTATTTTGGTCCAGTCATTCGCCGGATCCGTCTTGACCGCATTGCTCACATGGCCGTTCTTGCCCGGCAGGTGCACCGTGACATCCTGTGTGCTGGTCTGGTTGTTTAGGAACAGCACATTCCAGAGCGGTTTGGTGTTCCCCTGTGCGGAGTCGACCGTCGCTAGGGCCTCGACGCCGGCGGGCAGTTGCGTGGTAACGTGGTAGCGGACTGAGCCGGGGCGGATGAAGTAGCTAAAGTGCTTCACGGCGTAGGCGCGCTTGGTGGTGTAGATGGTGAAGTCTTGGGTTCGGTTGTAGTCGCCGTCGATATAGAAGAGGCCAGAGTTGTAGCCGGCGGTGTTGTTGACGGCCGTAGCACAGGAAGGATTGTCCTTGGGGGAGCAGGGCAGGTTTGTGACGGCCGTCCACCAGTCGAAGGATTCGGCGTTGACGATGGTTAGATATTGCCATACGTAGCGGGCAACGATGAGGGCGTTGACCATGGTGGGGTCGTATTGCTGGCCGAAGACGCCGGAACCTGAGCCTGCGTTGATAGAGCAGCAGGTCTCCGTGAATTTGATGGGCGGGGGATTATTTTTTGTCAGGGTTAGGATTTGCTTATAGTAGGCCGCGAGAGACCCGTCGCTCGGGTAGTCATAGTTGTGGACGGCGATGTTCGATAGGTAGGGAGTACTTGAGGCAAGCCATGCTGGATCTTCCTTGAAGGCTTGGGTGGTTACCTGACTCGTCTCGTCTCCAATGATATCGACAGCGCTGGAAGCAGTTCCACGCTGGGCATATTTGATGGCTTGGAAAACAGAGGTACGTAGAGTCGTGTTGACTGCCATTCCCTCTTGCCCGCAATCGGCACGAAGGTAGTCCGGTTCATTCATCGGTGAAATGTACTTAATCTTGATTCCTTTGGTGGTCCAGTAGGAAAGGACTTTTTGGATGTAGTCTGCAAAGGCTGGAATCTTTGGTTCTGTCAAGCCCCAGCCGCATGCTTGGCCATTGTCTGCAATATGAGACGGCGCGGCATTGATAAAGAAAGTGATGTAAGGCACCATGTGGTACTGCGCCATCTTTAGGAAAGTTACACCTGCATGGTCTCTCGAGAAATCATAGGTCCCATCGGTCTTCAGGAAAGATTCGACCCTAGATCCAGGAGTCATGACTTGTTTCCTGTCACTACCACCGTCACCACCCATATTATAGCGGTATGAGCTGAGATGGAGCCCATGTTTGGAGAACAGCAACCTAGTTAGGTGCTTCTGCTGATGCTCTGGGAAATGAATAAGGTCATTTGGCCACCACGCTCCTGAAGCACCAAAAGACGTAATTTTCTGCTTGGGCACATTATTGATAGTCACTGTTTGACATGTAATTAATGGAAAGCATTATTATCGAACGTATGCAAAGATGGCTTACCATCAGCAGCATCGGCAACGAAAGAAATCGCCAACAAAGCAATAGCCTTTACAAATAATATCGGGAACACCATTTTCACCAAGGTTTTATGAATTAGTTGTTACATCACAGATCAACGAGAGACGTTCTTTAGCTATATAGAAGAGCCTACACGGCCTTGAGAGAGGAACGCACTCGTGGTGACATATCGAGACTATTGAAACATATACCTCTCATTGATGCGCATGAAGAAGCGGTAAAAGAGAGACATTCAGCGGAGAGGAAAATGGATGGGGACCAAAGGGAAATTGCAAGGGTAATCTGATGGATAAAGGTGCAAGGCTATAGCCTATGAGGCATTTCGGTATATGGGGTTGAAGCTTGAATAGGTAGGAGCGAGCAGGTAAAACTCTACTAGCGGGCCCCAGCCCTATCAGCCCCATGAAGGCGGAGATTACCATTTACCATCCCCTATTTCCGAGGAGGTAGGTCGGCTGACCCATACTAGAGGTCGGCCGACCATGCAAAATGTCCGGAGCTAAAAACTAAGCTAACGCCTGAGCTTAATACATAGATTTCATGGTCGGGTGAACCTTCAAACCTATAACTACTTCATCATCAATACACAATCACTTCTTATCATTGATCAATCAATTATCAATCACTAATCAATGTATTTTCAATCAAGAATGTAGAATATTAATCAAATTAACTTGAATTCTCATTTATATGAGATTAATCTGAGTCATTGATTGATCATTCATTAATAATTTATTGATCAATAATTAATAGTTGATCATTAAAATAAAAGACTTTCAAAGTCTGAACTTTCTTAACATTATGTAGTAGACTGTAGAAAAAGATTAATTAATGATTAATAATATATCATTCATTAATTAATATGAAATTAACTTAATAGAATACAAAAATCACAATCATGTTAAGAAGAAATTAAGGAATAATACAATTTTTGAATTATTTGTTGATTAATCATTAATTAGTCGTAGATTAATTAATCATTAATTATATTTTGAAATTTAATTACTTCATGACTTCATAGTGAATAATTTTATTCATGTATAATTATGATGAATCAGATTAATGTTTAATCAATCAAATATTAATAAATAATTCATAGTAAAGATTAAATTACCAATAGCTCAGGAAAGCGGAATTATGCCCATGGTCACCCGACCATGCTCGGACATTCTGCATGGTCGGCCGAGCTCTAGCGTGGGTCAGCCGACCTATAGTCTCCTATTTCCAACATTATCGACATGACCTCGTATTCCAACAGATAATAATAATATATCAGAGCTAAGGTACCTAAGATGATAATAAGATAGCTTCACAGACGACTTCGTAGGCTGGGACTCGTTACCTCACGCAGCTTGCCTGACCAGACCTGGAGACCGAAGTATGACCGCGAGCCCACGACAAGATGGAGAAGTTCATTAGAGCAGTCTGCTTCGAAACAAATGCTCGGAGATTGAAGGACAACGATGATGGACAAATGCTATTTTATTCTGAGCCCGTCTTAGATCAATAGTCGCGGAAAGCAAAGGCGGACGGGTGGTCCATGGACGGGACGTTTGTGGTGATTGTTCCGAGTGGACACGGGAAAATATTCATCATTGACGATGATATCCATGCTCCACCTGAATAGGCAAGACGGTTGTTCTAACGACAAAAACACCTCTCGTTCAAGAACCGACACTGCGGTTCTCCTGAGAGTAAATCACGCGCTTCAAGATCAAGCAGCGCGATCCCTTCGACCCTGTATTCTCATGCCATCTCAAAAGCATCACCACCTTGTGCATACAGATCTTCAAGCCTCTTGCGACATATTTTCGTGCCTTATGTCAAAAGCTGAGCTCATGCGCAGAATTTCACGATGGAGTGCCTTCACCCTAGGATGCGGGCGGGATAAAGTCAGCCTTGGCACGAGTCCCAGGAATCCTTCGTGCACTGCTACCTAATTACCTCGCAGCCTGCGAAGGCAGCAGCATTAGAATAATGTATGCTTATCCACCCTGAGAGACTCCAGCATTAAGAATTTAATGGCTCTCTTCCCCAACCGTGAATTCATTTTCCAAGTCACATTGAAATAAGTCAGTTGTGGCGGAGGAAGATCAAGGATTCGTGCTTGTAAGCGCTGCCGATGCCTATCGCTGCTCTGAGGGAGCTAGCTTCCCTCCTCGTATGTTGTGGAGCCCCTACTGATCGATGTCAACTAACGCGCGACACGCAGAACCACCGGATGTGAGGGCAAAGATCCAGAAGTGGTTGGCTCCTACAGAGTTCTCGTCTGAGTCAAGCGACTTTAACAAGCACTTAAGATCGTATGTACCGAAGACTGGAGAATGGCTTAGGAGTTCAGACAGATTCACCCAATGGCATCACCAAGGAAACACGGCATTGTGGGTCAACGGTATCCCTGGCAGTGGAAAGAGTGTGGTTGCAGCAACGCTGATAAGAGACTTTGTTAACGTGGAGAATGCTCCCGTCCTTTTCTTCTTTTTCAGGCATGCAAATCTTGCCAATAGAACTCCTCAACAAATGACCCGCGACTGGCTGTCACAGCTATTGGAGCATAGCCGTTTACTGCAGTCACTGCTAAAGGACCTACTGGAGAAGCACCCCAGACACGAGGATGTAGCATTCGATTATCTTTGGGAGTGCATCTGCTCGGCTACCTCAAACATGCAAAAGATCTATTGCGTGGCCGACGCTTTAGACGAGATGGAGGAAGGCAACGACTGGTTTCTACCTAAGCTGATTGAATTGGGGCAGCAGAAGCCATCCACCCTGAAAGTGGTCACCACAAGTCGACAGTCATCCCACATCAAAGCAGTCCTCAAGGAGCCTTTTATCGTTGATCTTAACCTCAATCGTCGCCTGATCAATCAAGACATAGCCACATACGTCGACCACCTTCTCAGAGATCTATCTAAATTAGGTATAACAAGTGGTGACAGAGAAGTAATCAAATCTACAATTCAAACCAAAGCGAGCGGACTCTTCCTCTACGCGAAGCTCATGATGGACGAAGTGCTCCACAATCTTAAACATCAGCCCCTCGACCATCTGCTGTCGGAGTTGCCTACCGGCGTAGACGGCATGTACACCACTCTGCTAAAGGAGCACTCCATGCGCAGTGGAGTTCCTCGCGATCTACAGATATTAATATTGCAATGGGTCACCCACGCATCTCGTCCCTTACGACTGCTCGAGGTTGCAGAAATCATTAGGTCAACTGTGGAAAGCAAAAATCTGGGAAATGTTCAAGAAGTCAAGAATACGATTCGCACCGCCTGTGGACCCCTCCTTACCATACTTCCCGACGAGACTCTACAAGTCATACACCATTCGTTCACAGAGTTCTTAGTGGCCGATAATAGAAGCAATGTAGCCGCAGCAGAGACACCCTATCCCGTCTTCGACTCACCCAGCATTCACAGAAATGCGGCTATCACTTCTGTTCGCTACCTTCTCTCTTGCTCAGCGATACGGGTACGAAGTCAAGACGACCGGCAGAAAAACCCCTATATCCGCGTAATTGATTCGAAAATCCGAGACAATCTCATGGTGGAACATTCACTTTTGCAGTACGCAACGGCAAACTGGATGGTGCACGCCTCCAAGTTTGCGGAATGTGACTTAGCACTGGCGCAGATGATGGACGATTTCTTCAATATCGAGAAAGATGGCTTCTCCTACTGGCAAGGTATCTGGCGCATGTCCAAGCAAGGCGCCGTCACAGATGCTGTACTGCACCCGTTGCATGTATTGGCGCATTTTGGCCTGACCTCATATTTGAAGCGTCTCTGTCAAAGAGGCTGCAAAGTGGACTTTCACGACTCTGCTGGACGTACGCCGCTATCTTATGCCTCTGAACGAGGACATCTCAGCTCGGTCAGGCTACTTCTGAGCCATGGTGCGTCAGTAAGCGCGCACAGCTCCCTTGGCATAGCACCAATTCATTACGCATGTAGCACAAATCTGCCCGCAATTGTCAAGTGCCTTCTTGAAGCTGGGGCTGATCCAATCCATAAGACACCAAATCCTAAAGATCGTCATAGCATGATGTCACGGAAGGATCACATAATTGGGCAAAAGAGATATCGATTCGGTATCAATCCTTTGAACCATGTATGTACGCATGGATACAGCGAGAGCCTCACAGAGCTGCTCAAGTTCATTGACCCGAAGGACCTTCGGCTTGGTCCAATACATTGGGCCGCTGAAAGAGGCCAGACAGAGATCGTGAAAATTCTGTTGCAAACTGGACACACAGAGCCAAATCTTAAAGACGACCGAGGAAATACTCCGCTCTGTCTGGCCGCTTGTCGTAGAAGTCCCTCGACGGTGAAGAAACTGTTTCAGGCCGGTGCAGACATCAATGAGCGTTCGTGCGGTATAGATGAATATTATGGTCTGACAAACTGCGTCAGAAATCATGGTGACATCAATCTTGTCACACCACTGCATGCATGGGCATGTAGCCGTGAGCATTGGGGATCCAAACCACAGGCTTTGACCGATACCGGACTTATACTTCTTAGAGCAGGGTGTGACATCAATGCAAAGGATTCTGAAGGAAAAACACCGTTGTTTTATTGGTCAAAATTTCATGACACTAAGTGGACTTCGGCGTTTCTCAAAGTGCTTCTGGACAATGGGGCTGATGCAACGGCTACTGATAATCTGGGAAACACTCCGCTACATGCATTTACGGAACGCCATGCCGACGTCCAAATCCAACTTCTAATTAACGCTGGAGGTGATATGAATGCCCGCCGAAAAGCAGATGGTCAGACACCGTTGATGTGTCTGTTTGATGATTGGAGTCGGCCCAAATCAGTAGACTGGCATACATACACGCAAAAGTATGGCATCGATCCTAATGCCCAGGATTCAGAAGGTATGACGGTTCTTCACAAAGTGCTCGCATCAGACGCTTGGAATGTCTCGAAGATCGCGCATTGGTTGCAGGCAGGCGCAGATCCAAATATCGAAGACGCCCAAGGGCAAAATTGCCTTTTCAGGCTTCAGACGCCGTACAACTTCGTGCAGGAGGAAGAGGCCCTGATACGTGTACTCCAAACAGCAGGCATTGATCTGGTTGCCAAAGATCGCCGTGGTCGTAATGTAGCTCTGAAAGCAGTCGGTAGAAAAGATGTGGAGGAACTCAGGCGATTAAAAAGCTACGGCTTTGATTTAACGGCCAAAGATTACGGAGGGAAAACAGCACTGCACATTCTCGCCAGCCGGGAAACCTCACATCACGATACATCAGAATACAACAAAAGGAGACGTATTGAGTACATGAAACTCTTCCTTGACGAAGGACTCGATCCAAACACACGAGATTACGCCGGAAACACCATGCTACACGACGCCATTCAGAATACGGGACCCTTCTTCAGGAGTTCGCATTTTCTACTGCACACAGCTCTGGAGGTGGGTGCAGACCCATCTTTACGTAACTATGAAGGCAGAACTGTGCTGCACCTTGCAGCAGGTCTTCCAATTAGATATGACTCAGGTTACAGTGGATGCGACGGAGAGAAAAGGCTTGATCACTTGCTCGGTCCGCGATTCAGTCTCGATATCAACCTCGCTGATCGTAATGGCGTTACTGCCTTACATCTTGCGTCAACAATCTGCGCCTCACGTGTAACGAAACTACTGTGCGCTGGAGCTGACATGACCGCAGTAGACCATAAGAAGCGTACAGTGCTACACTATGCTGCCAGAGGCGGTAACGCCAATGCTCTAGGATTACTCACGGAAATACTCAAGCAGAAGTCTCTGAACAAGATCATTGACCGTTCAGATTGCAATGGAAGGACAGCATTGCACGACGCGGTCCGATCTGGCGTCCTTGAATCCGTCCAGATCCTTCTCGATGCCTCAGCAAATCACAATGCTCGAGACTTCAGAGGCAAAAGCTCACTCCACATCGCCTCTGAGTGTCGTGAAGAGCAAAATTTTATGGATTTGCAACGCTCATCGCACCAAGAATTCACAAGAAAGTATAGCATTTATCCTTGTGATAAAGATAAGCGGGAGTACGCATGCCACCCCGCCGGACTGCAACTGGGCGACTCCTCGAGGCCAGTCCATACGGCGAGGGAGAAACATGAGGATAGTGAACCCAGTCGCTTAGACCTAGGAGGTGTTAGCCGTATCGCAGATATTGTTTGGCTCCTTCTGAACGCTGGCTCTGATCCTTGCGTCACCGACAATAGTGGTAGAACCCCGTACAATGCCGCTATTACTAATGGCTGCAAGGAGATTGCGTGTGTGCTTGCCTTCAGTAGAGAAACATCAGAACAGTCCTCTCTCACCGCCAGAGCGCAGTTATGGCCGGAGATTAGGACCCTGGCTAGGCTTAAGCAGCGGAATTGGGATCTAGAACGAATTATTCTGGACCAGGCCGTACATGAAATTGTATCAGACCCTGAAGAAGCGACATCGCTCTTGCTTTCTGCTACGCAACTTGGCGACAAAGCGATGATTGAGGAATTGCTAAGTGTCGGCGCCGACCCTTTAAAGGTGCTGCCGGATGGGAAGACTATATTACACACCGTCGCCCGAAATGGACTTCTATCCATCATGAAGCTGCTCGTTCGTGGCAAGCATGTACAGTCGCTGCCACATGATCTAATCCATGAGGCGGTCCGTCGCGAGAGGCCAAATACCGAGATGATCAAATTCTTGGTTCATCTTGGAGTTGACCTCAACGCCAAGCAGGACATGGGTGAAAGGGATCGTTCATACAGAGATGATAACAAGACAGCGATACATCTGCTTGCGGTCGCTGAGCAGTGGTGGAATCCGCTGGCTCTTGAGTATTTATTGACGGTCGGAGCCGATCCGGAGCTGACAACATCGCGAGGCCAAACAGCATTGCAATTAGCCATCAAAGGCAGATTTGACTCATACGATCAGCCTGGCTTTTGGCAAAAAGAGGCAATTGCGGTCTTGCTTAAGCACAACGCAAGAGTCAACTTTGTCAACTCCGAGGGTACGACGCCCCTTGTTGAGTCATTCAAAGAAGGCGTTGACATCGTCGAGACACTACTCTCTCATGGGGCTGACATCTCCTTTGGGAACAAACCACCAATAAGCTACGCAGTCACCAGCTTCAACGCTGCTGTAGTGGAGGCCCTCGTCAGAGCTGGTGCAGATTGTAATGCTATGTGCCAATCCTGGCGGACTGATCTCCCGAAGCAGCCATTGCTTTTGTACATTGCATGCGGACCATTTAATAGCAATGTGAGGTGGGACGAGTCTATAGAGGATAGGAAGGCCAGCGCAGAAGAGATTATCTCGGTTTTGCTTAAGAATGGCGCCGACCCTACCAAGATCCTGGAAGATGGCACACCCCTCATTACGGCCGTCATACAGGGTTCTGGCATACTCAGACCATTCATGTCACTAGACTTGGACTGGGAGGTTACGGATCCTCAGGGAATGACACCACTTCTGGCAGCATGCTCCCATCGATCAGAGTCTGCCGTCGGGCTGTTGATAAATGCTGGTGCCAACACTCTTACCGTCGACCATAAGCGGATGAATGCGCTTCATTGGATTTGCCAAGTGATTCCTAGTTACTACTCCGAAGACGAGTGCAAGATTGCAGAGAAGCTTATCGCTAGTGGCACTCCCGTGAATGACCTGGACGATGTAGGTTTCTCACCTTTGCACTACGCGATAAAGCGGCAGTCGTATGGTATGATTAAGACACTACTCAACTCCAATGCCGATGCTGCAGCACCTTATCCAGGAGAAAGCAAGACAGTGCTACACTTCCTGCTCCCTTGCATGGCCGAAAACGGGTCCTCAACACGGCGAAAGGAATATATTCCACTCGTGCAGAGGTTCATCGACACTGGCATCGATAGAGAACAGCGCGATAGCCAAGGCAATACTGCAATCTTTGGCTATGTCGCCGTTCAGCCCTCATATGATGATGAGTATCCCGAATACAACATCTATCCCGACCTTGACGAGCAACGCCGTGTTCTGAGTGGATACAACGTTCACGCTCGCAATAGTGAAGGACAGACGCTCATGCACATTGTCGCAAAGAGGAGTCGAGAAAATCTTGGCCTGCCAAAAGATCGCGATGATACCCGCGATATGTTCAAGATCCTGTGGGAGCTGGGCGTGGATCCAAAGGCAGAAGAAAATGAACAGAGGACGCCGCTTGATATGGCTGCTGCTTGTGGGAATCGTGGTATTCTGGATTTGTTTGCGCCTGCGGAGGACTCTTAATTTCTCAGCCAGTATCAATGCAGGCTTTTATTCGTTGGGACGATCCAAGTTGGGGTGCTCCTACTAGACAATAATGAAAGAGGATGACTGAACGATTTTGGGGTCTTCTACTATGTCCACAGACCCATGATTTGAAGAAAGCCTCTCGAAACCTTCTTTGCTTGCTAGTCTATCAACCGCATTGAACCCTTCAAAGCCGAGGAGGCTAAAACGATGGGCCGCCGTCTGGAGAGCTTGAGAGGCTCAGGAGGCATTGTTGGCCTTGATAATGTCTTTTATGCTTTGCTAGCAGTGTAATCGGCGAACTTTGCTGCGATAGAATTCCTCATGAAAACGGTTGTAACACCCCCGTCTTGATACCCTCGTCTGAATAGAGTGGCGACGAAAAGCGGCTTTTGATACGACACTTTTAAGGCACCTTTCCTTCGCGGAAAGTAGCAAAAGCGTAATGTTTCTGTCGCTGTCGCCGTCCGGTTCATCTCCATAGTCGTCTGCCTTGGCCATCTTGTTGTCCCACTGGTCTTTCTTCTCCTCACTGGCCGACGGACCAGGCTCAAGGGCTTTACAGCCTTCATCGCTTGACTCGCACGTCTATCTATCGTGTGCCAACGAGAGAAAAGAACTGCGAAACAGAGAAGAGATATTTAAAATGAGAAGCTCATTTTGGTCATGAGAGGTTAAAAAGTCTAAATTAGTATGATTGATTGATTGATACACCTACTCGAGTAAGACTATTTTAATAATGAGGGAGTTCCTCGAGTAATCTTTCTAGTAGGCCCGCTACTATCTAACGACCCAGAAGTAAGGTACTGGTCCTTCCCGTTCATTTCGTTCCATGTCGTCGTCGTCCATGATGTAATCGACCTGTCTCGTCGGCCCACCGGCCTTATTGCCGCCGTTAGTTAGACTGACTATCCGTGCCCCCCACTTTCGCTCATACTTCGCTTAAAGCTGCCAGCATGAAAACCATCGAGTAGAGGCTTCAAGTCATACGTACTCAGTCTCTGAGCTTGCCAACGATAGCGAAGGTGACCGAGCGGCAGAAAGTCAACAAACAAAACCAATACACAAAATAAAAGAATTAACCTCTTTGCAGAGTCACTTATGAAACTTACGAGTAGCTAAGATCTTCAGTTTCATTATAAACGAACAACAGGCCCAGCGGTGGCAAAGGAGTGTGGCGTTCTTGACTCCTTAATACCTTTAGGGCAAGTCCAAAGTTGAACTCGATAGACGTTGTGTTTACGCTGTCACAGCTGTAGGGTCAAGCAACCCCCCGCACCCACCCCGCACCCTCATGGTGCTTGCGACCTTGCACTGAGCACCTACCTATTCAAGCATCTATTAAAACGGCCGCGGCACCCCGCCAAAAAGAAGGTCAACATGCATGAAGCCATTGCCCCACCTCCTGCACCCCACTACTGTCATCAGACCGTTCACGACTGCGATTTCATTGTAACGGTTCGAACGGGAATGCTTGTTATTAACTGACATGCGTTGTGGGGTTGAATAGCTTTGCCACGTCTGTCTGGTTGCATTGAGCTTTACAACTTGCCTTACTCGGCTGTACACGATCAACACAGCTGACGGGAAACTCTGATTAAAGAATGTGATAGACGGTTTAACCGCGCAACCGAGGTTCCTAGTTGGAACGTTCGAACAAAAGATATCAAGACTAAGGTAGCTCAGACTGCACAGTGGCACATCCATCACTAGGTACTCCGTACCTACTCTAAGCCTGAAATATCATTAGCATGCTCGACTAAACTGCCGCGCGTGGACTCCCCATTGTGCGAAGTCCCGGTGATTAGAAACATGGCCCGCACAGGAACGAACCTGTACACTAGGGCATCATGCCTCCGAAAGTAACGTCTCTCGAACCTATAAAGAAGATGGAGTCGTTCATCGAGCATCCGGCGGAGCTCTCAAACACCGGCAATCAAGATGCGCTTTTGTGGTCTTTCTCTCTCTGCGCTCCTGATCGCCGCAGCAGCAGCTGCCCCTACAAACGGAGACAGCAACAGCCAGGGCGATAACAACAACGACTGTAGAGGAATCCGTAAAGATATCGGTACGGTCGTGGATTTGGGATATACCAGATACCAGGGCGTGCAACTCCAAGCAGGAGTGAACCAATACCTTGGCCTACGATATGCCGCTCCTCCTCTTGGTAACCTACGCTTCCGTGCACCAGCGGATCCTCCGCGCAATAGAACCACACAAGAAGCTCTTCAAGTACGTAAAACCCTACTCCCAGTTAGAGGAGGTCTGAGTACTGACAAAGTATAACAGCATGGTCCATTATGTTACTCTGTAGGTGCGGGTCTCAATGGTGGACAATCAGAAGATTGTTTGTTCATCGACGTCTATGCGCCTTCGAACGCCACGGGAAATTCAAAGCTCCCAGTATTCTTCTGGATTCAAGGCGGAGGCTACACTGCAAATTCAAATGCAAATTATAACGGCACCAACCTTATCAACTCGTCAGGAGGCAACGTTGTGGTTGTGACCTTCAACTACCGAGTTGGACCATTCGGATTCTTGGCTAGTGAAAAGGTCAGAAGTAATGGAAACTTGAACGCTGGTTTACTAGACCAGCGGAAAGCATTGCAATGGGTGCAGAAGTACATCACCAAAGTAAGTGTCTTCAGCTGTACCTTGATACGGCATTTCTGACAGGACGTTCAGTTTGGCGGTAATCCTGAACATGTCGTAGTTGTTGGGGCCTCTGCCGGAGCAGGGTCCATTGCCATGCAACTTGCTGCCTATGGTGGACGCAATGACAACCTTTTTGTTGGTGCCATAGGAGAGTCCGTGTTCTTCCCTACGCAACCAAAGGTATCCGAGCTTGAATTCCAATTCACCGACTACGCCAACGCTGCCGGATGTTCCACTGGAGACCGACTTGCTTGTCTGAGGTCAAAGGATTCTGCAACCTTGCAAGAAGCCAATTCTGTCTTTTCGTATCCAGGGCGTCCGGCTGGTCCAATTTTCTCGTACAGTCCTTGCATTGATGGAGACTATATACGCGACTATCCTTATGAGCTGTTTGAGCAAGGGAGATTCATCAAAGTACCCATCATCTTTGGGTAAGTTTCTGAAGCCAGCATGACCTTCCAAAAAAACTCATTCTGACCGTATACCGCAGCAACGATAACGACGAAGGCTCCTACTTCGCTGTCAACGCCGCTAGCCCCCAAGACATCTCAAAATTCTTCCAAAACAACTACCCCAAACTCTCCACCGCCAACACTGACGCCATCAACCATCAATACCCCCTAAACCAAAACCCCCCGGTACCACAACACAACACATACTTCCACGCCGCCTCCAATGCCTACGGCGAAACCACCTTCACCTGCCCCGGCCTCCTCATCACCCGCAGCTACGCTCAATACATGGCATCCAAAACCACCTGGTCCTACCGCTACGCCGTCCTCGACCCCGCCAACACCGCCAAAGGTCTCGGCACCCCGCACACATTCGAGGTCCCCGCCGTCTGGGGCCTCAGCAGCAATGCCGGCGGCGGCGACGGCTCCGCGTACCAAACCACCAACGCGCCGGACGTCCCGCTAGTGATGGACTACTGGCTCAGCTTTGTAAGGTCGTTGGATCCGAACACGTACAAGGAAGCTGGGGCGCCGACGTGGGAGACGGTGGGCAGTGCGGAGAGTCAGAGTAGGTTGGTGTTTGAGGGGGCTGGGAAGGCGGGGATGGAGAACGTGCCGGAGGATCAGAAAGGGAGGTGTGCGTTTTGGGAGCGGTTGGCGGTTACGATGGAGCAGTAGTGTGGAGGTTGTGCGGGGGATGGGGGTGGCAAGGGCGGGAGAGCAATTTGTGTTGGGGGATGATGTGCATAGGAGTGCGCAGATTTAACGTATAAGGGGGGTAGGAATATGTATACGGAGGCGAGCGGGAATGTGTAGCGTATGTATACAGCTAAGAAACCATGCATGTATTTCGACCATCTCACCGTTGCCCGTCTGAGAAACGATGCACATGCCGAGCGAGGAGAAAAAAATGGCATGTTTCCTACCACCTACTCACTAAATCATCCAAGGCGGAAGCGGCAACTGAGGCTCCAAACGACTTCTGAGACTTGGATATAGCAAAAGTGGTACCTGTACATGCTTGAGCTGAGCTGAGCTGAGCTGGGTGAGACCAAGGTAGAAGCAAGGGCGCGTCGAGCCAGTCGGATTGGTAAAGTACAATTGCGGGGGATCTTTTTTTTTTTTTTTTTTTTTTTTAAGAGCAGGGTGGTTTGGGATAACGAAAGATGCCGCCGTTTTGATAGTTGTTGCATGTTTTCGGGGATAGTTTTGTGGGGAGAAGAGATGGGGTTGTTGTGGGGAGAAGAGAAGAGAAGATATGGTTGTTGTTGTGGTGGGGATGGAGATGGAGATGTAGATTGCAAATTGGCAAAACCCCGATTACGGGATCTTGGCTGTTTTTTTGGTTTTTTTGGGTTTTTGGTTTTTTATCTAGGGGCTGTAAATGTGCCGGATATAAATAGTCTCTGCTGCGGGATGAGAGGAGCGGGAGCGGGATAAGGGGAATTGGATTTTAGGGTTGTGTTGCGGATGGTGGGGGGGGAAGGTGGTATGGGGGGTTTTGTTTCGGAGTGGGATGGTGGGCGAGGGGAGAGGGAAGTTGGAGGTATAGAGGGTATGGTGTGAGGGAAGTGGGTGGAAAGTGGGTGAAGGGAGGGAACGGCATATACATACGGTGAGAAGGGGGTGGGAGAGAGTGTTGGCCGTTCGGAGTAGGAGCGTGTGAAGAAAAGAAACGTTGCAGGTTGCGTAGATGGTCTATGGTGCTGCAGTACTCGTTCTGACCGGTCGTTTCTGCATTGATATCTTGGTAGAGGTCCTCCTGGTCGAGGATTACGCCAGGAAGACATTAGAGAAGGTCAAGTACCTGCCTAACTTCAAGCCCTTCCACCGGCAAACCCGCACGTACAGTACCTCTCTCCCCCCTAATCCTAGGCCCATGTACATAGCAACAAACCCAAATCAGACAAAACGAAAACCTCATCCATCCCTTCTTCACCACTCTTCCTCCTCCGCAAACAACCCGCCGTCTCTTTTCTCTGACCCGTCAAAAAGCAGCACCAAGCAACTGCATCCAGCCGCCGGCATCCTGCCTTGCGCACGTCCGTCTTGCAACGAGCCTCCTTGCCTGCAGCGTTGGACGATGTGGAGCGAAGAAAAATATGAAGGGTCGCTCGCCCCGACCCCTCGGACATCATTCTTTGCGCCTTCTCCGTACAACAGCAACATCGGCGCTCCAAACTTCCTAGGACTACCTAGTGATCCATTATTTGCTTACGCAGAATATCGTAAGCCAATATTGAACCATCACAGATCCTAGGAGAATTTTCCGGGGAGGACTCAGCTCCTAACCCTTTACACTCTTTGAGCTGTTAGAGGACAGGAAATGTGGAATGATGGTGCAGGTGGATAAAGAGAGTCGGAAGAAAGTTCATGAGGACAAGATGTTGTAATATCCTGATGCGAAAGTGATGTTTCTGGTAATGAGACGCCTTGAGTGCTGGGGTTTGGGTGTGTAGGAGAACGAGCCTCGATCAGATAGCAATGTACGGATTAAAGCTGCCATCAGAGATCAAGGCCCGTATCTGAGCCATTTGCTAGCGTAAGGGGGCTGGATGCTGCTTCGCAGCCTCGCAGGACATGTTTCTGCCAAGACTTCGTGTCTGTACCTAACCATCCCTTCTGCATCTCGTTTCAAAGCTGGCGGCAACATAAAGGTCAACTCGTACCCCTCTCCATACTAATAGACATGACCCGCAAGCCAGACTCCAGGAAATATGGGCGGCAATCTCTGACACGTTGCGAGACACTGCATCGACTCTGTATCTGATCAGTAGGGGCGAGTAAGGGCAAGTGCGTTATTGTTAAATAACAAATTACCAACGTATAGTCACGTGATAATAAATGTGTATGACATATTGTTGCCAAGACTTTGCCGCCGCCATCATGCATCCTTCTGCTATCTCCGAGAAAGCACTCCGACCGTTTCAAAGCTGGCGGCAAGAGAAATGCCATCTTCTACCCCTCTCTATTCCAATGAACAAGGCCCGTAATCAAGCAAAAATAGACGTCAGAAAACCCGGGCGGCAATTATCAACCCTTGGTCGGTCATCGTATATCTCTCTTCCATCCTACTCCAACTGACCATTGGCAGGAAAACATCCTACGCGTGTCACGAAGCATCAGAAGCCTACTCGCAAGAGCTCACGCTTGGAAGCGATACAGCATCTCAAGGAACGAACGGACTCCAAAGCCCAAAACACTGAACAGTATCCGTTTTCCTCTCCGTCAACAAGCAACACCCGCAGTTCGGTATGTCCTCTACTCGCTTTAATGTTATCTATTGAAACCTAATCCTAAGGAAAGTGCTCACAGAACTTACCGACTGGTGAGAAACCTTCAGGCCCAGACCAAAGACCCAGTCAGAAGCGAAAGCGATCACAAGGGATTGAAGATCTAGTCCCCCAAACTAAGGACCAGCCTATTGATCTAGAGCGAAAGACTTTCACAAGGGAGAACGAAGACCATGATCAGCTACCATCACCATCAACAAGCAATGCACACGAGCAATCATCTAGGAAGAAAAGGAGGAGGGCTATTTCCATAAAATCACGCTTGGAGGAAACCAATAATCGCTCTCCGAAAAGGCGTAAGGCCTTACTGCAAACACCGCAAACGGTGCAGTTCCAGGAAACTGTACCTGAAACAAACAGTCCAATTTTTGAGAGGCCTGAAGAAGAGCCTGAAGCCTCGGAAAGCAAAGAGAAAGAGAAAGACGACCCTATCAGCTACTGGGCCACGAACCATACCTGGCCCGACAACTTTGCAGAGTCCCGTTCAATGTCTTCTTCGAACAACAAACGACAGCGAACGTCGGATCGTTCTCAAAGCGGCAAGGATGGAAAATCCCCGAGCTATTCTCAGAGCCGTAAGGACGGAGATGTTCCGGAGCAATATACTAAATCGTACGAAAAGTACATTTTCACACAAGGTCTAGACATGAATTATATCAAAGGCATGGAAATTGTTTCTCCAGACAGCAAGGTGGCTTGCCAAGAACTTCGAAAAATGGAATGCGCGGTCATCTCTCCTACTATTTATTCCGAGGACAAAATACTTCAGGTGGTCTATCTTTGCCAGAATACAAATGAAGCAATGGTAAGCCGAGACATTACGACGCTGATTTTGCCGCCAATCAAAGCACTCCATCTAACGGACGAAGCAAAACGTTTCAAAGATTTTACCGATCAAGTTAGGGCGCAGTGGCATGAGAGTTGGGTTCTAGCAGGGCCTCGGCCTGAACCTGATCTGACCGTTGGCTTCCTCGATTCCTCCTTCACGGTATCGGAAAATGAAAAACTAACGAACTACACATCCTTTGAAAACTTGACGCGACCAACCAACGAAATGTGTTTCCCGTTTCTGATGTGCGAGGTCAAGTGTGGCGACAAAGGACTTGACTATGCTGATCGGCAGAACATGCACAGCTGCAGTGTGGCCGTCAAAGCGCTTCTCAAGCTCGAGCAAAAGGCGGATCAGTACCGAGAGGACAAGCAATTCGAGAGCTTGCTTGGCAAGATCCTTGTCTATTCCATCTCACACGATCAAAAAGATGCCCGCCTCTACGGGCACTATGCCTTGGTTGAAGGAGAAAAATGGACGTATTATCGCCACCACATTCGGCATTTCGACATTGCACACGAGGCGAGGGACCTGCTGGCCCTTCACAATTTTGCTCGCAATGTCCTAACGGTATACGCTCCAAAACTATTGAAACGGCTTCAGAAAGCAATCGCAGCTCTCCCGGTCTCATCTACGCTATCATTCTCTGCAGGTACGATGAGTTTGAACGACTCGCAGCAAGGCTCCCAACAACCCTCGCAGGATCGAGATGCCGAAGGTTTCGCGACTCCCGTTCTTCCTGCCAGCACCCAGAAATTGCTCAACGAGCAAAAGGAGCAAATGGACAAGCTCCTTCAGCAGATGGAGCAGCAAAGGAAGGAGAACAAGGAGAAGGAGGAAAGGATACAGAAGGAGAACAAGGAGAAGGAGGAAAGGCTACAGAAGGAAAAGGATGAGCTGAGCGAGCAAATCATGGGACTCATGGACATACTTAAACAGAGGTTGAGCTAGGCATTTTCATTGAAACCTTTGCAACGCACTTGGTGATTCATTTAAACATGAATTACGAATTTATTACTGCATTGCTTCATACACTTGACATTTGACTATTAGGCCTGGCAGAATATGTGCGGTAGGGAACGGAAATTATACATATTTAACATATGGACGAACTTTCACCTCCTCGCCGCCGCTGAGACTACCAGTGGTTGGTCGACACCTAAGTTAGTCAGCCGGCTCCATCATCACATGACGTGGTTGTTGGAACGTTTTCGCTCCATACTGCCGACTGCTAAACTCGATCACTTTAGGCGATCACCGCTATCCTCGCCCGGTTCCTTTACAATACAACTATAATGTCTCCAATCACAAAAAGGTTGTTTTCCGACGGAGCCAACAATGCACAAAGCCCAGAGTCAAAACGCGTTCTCTCAATGTCCTTCGCAGCGAAGCTTAATGCAAGGACCATGCGACAGCTACAGAGAGCATTTGAAACGGATCCTGAAATCGACTTGACGACAGTCTTTCCCACGAATTACAGCTCACGTCTTATAAGTAGGAAAACGGACAAAGGTAGTATCCCATATCCTATCCCATCCTCAGATGCGCCTCAACTTACTCATAACTGATATATTGCAGAGAATGACGAACTAGTGCCTTCCGAAGACAGTGACCCGACAGAATCGAACGGGTTCTTGCCCACAACAATTCCTACAAGTCCAGCGACAATTGTCCATCCTTTGTCAGACAAAGTCCAAACCCTTCTGAATATTCACATCGATGAGACAGGCTCTACACAAAGCGTTGAATTGACAAAAGCTCTGGCCCAAATCTTGAGGAATAGCGACTTGATATGGCAATCTCAGTCCACTAGAGAGCGCTATATTGCAAAATGCAGCCCTGAAGTGATCATAAAGTCAATAAAAAGCTCGTCTGATTTTACGGAATACACAAGCTTGCAGTATCTTGAGCTCCACAGATCCCAAATACCAGCGCCCAGGCCACATGGGCTTATCACATCTGGCAAATCAGCTTATCTCTTCATGACTTTCGTGCCTGGAGTCACCCTCGACAAGATATGGCCTCAACTACAAGAGTCGCAAAAGGAATCTTTTAGCAAAGAGCTTGATGCCATCTTTTCGGACCTTCGGCAGCTACAACACCCTGACAAAATGGCCCTCGGTGGAGTGGGAGGTGAAGGATGTAAAGACACTAGAAGGCATACCAAAATCAGCGAAATGCCGCTCTACACCAGTTCTGAGTTCTGGGATTTCCAATATGCTGGGGCTCCTGTCGGAAGCCATATTTATCTCGAGTTTCTACGTCGACTGACCTCATCTTTTCGGGCACAAAATTGTGTCTTTACTCATGGAGATATCCGGACAGAAAATATTATCGTGCAGCATGATGAAAACGGTAAATATCAAGTCAGTGGTATTATTGATTGGGAGATGAGTGGATTCTACCCCGAAGATTTTGAATGCACGAAGATTACGAACACTCTCGCGACAAATGAAACAGACGATTGGTATTTACATCTGCCTCCGTGTATATCTCCAGCCAAATTCCCTTTGAAGTGGTTGTCCGATTGTGTTTGGGACAAACAAGTTGTTTAATACGGAATCATGATAAGGGCGATCAGATCATCTGGTCATGGTCACTCTTAAACTCGCAAATATGCCCCTCTCCAAAGACCCAGTATTGGAGTTTGAAGCTGCTCCCAAAGAGTATAATCTGAGACATTGGACCACCAAAGATGCGCTTGATCGATATCTCAACAAAGGCTATACGTACCCTTTCGTAATCGTCACCTGTTGGACTGACTGTACCGCCGCTGTTGCTTGTCCATACTGCCAACACATTCATAGGCACGGTTGCGTTCCTCCAAACCAACACGATCTTACTTCTCGAGCGTCCCATTGCGGATATCAACCCGAGCTGTTTCTCCAGTACACCATCCTATTCCCAATCTCAGAGCACCCTGAAGCGGCCAGGGCGGGTCTGTGTTTCGAAATCGACAAGGTGAAGAAGAGATTTAAGACAATTGGAGTTGATGCGGAAGAGGCTACCGAAGATTCCATAAATGATTTGGAGGATGCTTTCCGGGCGTCCGCTATTACTGACAACGAAGACGAAGAAGACGAGAATGAAGATGAAGGGAACAAAAACGAAGGAAGAGTGAAGTTCACGAAGAAAATGAAGCAGAGACCGATCTTTCTCGAAGACGACGAAGACGCTATCAACTTTGTCAGTTTCTGCGTGTCGAATAAACTTCGTTGGGCCCGGATTGTCTATGAGCAATCGCCGCAGCAACAGCAATCCAAGCTCCTAAATGAGAAAAACAGAGCCGGCGACACTGTACTGTCCATGACCGCTATGGAAGGGCATGACGAGGTGATCGAATTTCTGCTGAAGAAAGGTGCCAAGGCGGACACTGCCAATGCAAAAGGACGAACTCCTTTGATGGAGGCCGCGCTTTGGGGCCGATCTGCTGTTGTCAAACGACTCATGGACGCCAGGGCTTCTGTCAAGGATCGGGATCGTAGAGGTCGTACTGCTCTCGATCTTGCAGAAGACTGCCGTCAGAACGAGGAAGAAAGGGCTTCCCAGAGTTTCATATATTCGGATGACCTAGATAAGCGGCAGCAACGTCGCATTATTGTCGCTCTACTAGGTGGTGCTTTCCCGCTACCGCACAAAACATCGGGCGTAACTATCGGTAGGGCAGAGTCTGCTCGGATTTACAAATCCGGAATATCCGGAATTTCATCAACATACACGTTGAGAATTTATACAAGACCGTAGCCTTCCCCAACCGTAGCGGATCATTTCCTATTATACGTGCAAAAAGCGGTTGGTCAAACACAACTCAAGGTTTGGACTACCTTTAACAGCTTCGACTGGACAAACGAAGTCCTCAAGACATGCAAGACTATCGGTTACAATCTGACTCCTCATCAACATGACGGATTACAATCTGGACGATTCAACGCCTGTCACGCGGAGAAACAGTCAATGGCCTTTTTTGCATACAGACATCGATTCACTAAGGAGGAGTTGGATGAAGATGAGGATCTAGCTAAGCTCGCGGATGTTCATTCGTCCCGGCGTTTGCAAGAGGCGACAATTCTAGCTAGTACACCCATGTGCGACGATTGTGAGGCTTTTCGAGCAGTATTTCAACGGTATGCCAGGGTCACAATCGATATACAGTTCCTCCAAACCCTTACCTGATAATGGTTATCGTGCCTTATACTACATCGGATGCTATTGTCATCTACCGAGGAGCTTGAAACTTCCTATGGTCTGTTTAATATCCTGTGTCAAATAGGCCCTCTAACCGGAACATCAATAGCATTCCTCTTGAGCAGCTCCTGTAGTAGCCAAACGCAAACCGATTAGAGCGCCTCGATAGATGACCAGAGGTACGAGTCGTTGTCGGTATGGTGGCGACAGCAAAGACAGATGAACGGCGGCAATTTGAGGGAAGTACGGGCCGGAGATGGAGGGGAAGTGTGAAGAAGAGGACGAGGCGAAGAGCCATTAGATGAGAGGACTGGTGGCGTTGTTCCACGCTCGATGGCCATAAGCCCTGATACTTTCCACTGGTCTGGACTTGAACTATCCCTTGAGGGTACTGTACTCGTAAAACTAGAGAGTCTTAGAGCCGCTGCCGCTTTCTCGATGCAAAGGCACTGCCATTAAGCTTCGTCGAATAGCGCACTTGGATCGCCGCCTTGCTCCGGTTGGGGAGAGCAGCCTGGATCCCTTCCCACGAGCAGCCGTGCTTTTTCATCTGAATCAGCGTTGCATCTTCTGATGATGCCCACGTGCGCTTCATCCGAGGCCCCAACGCTGCTGGGCGTATCTTGGAATTTGCGATAGCGCTGTGAGAGATTGGAGAACCATATTGCCTTCTCCCTGCTAGAACTCATGCCGAACGCTTTGGAAGAGATCGATAGTTCGAGGTGCTCCAGAATATGGGTCAAATTGAAATGTAGGTTGCATGTTGTCTCATTCTCAATCATAGTGCGTTTGAGGAATCCTTGAAGGGGCCACTCCCGATACCCGGCAGCTGGCACTGATTCCGTTACGGCAGAGGGACTTCGAGAAGCTGGTGGAGTATGGTGTTCCTTTTTTTTTGTTTTTCCCCCCAAAGACGATCGTCTCAAGAGAAAGCAAGATCAAACCGCCGTGGGAAGCTAGACTAAACCTGCACATTTTATAATCGGTCTCTTAAATTAGTGTCTTCTTCCTACGTACAGCCTACTATTTAATATTTACGGATAAACACAGTTTACTAAACTTCTCTTAGTGAACGTTCATTGCTAAATATAAGACTGTTCTTATTTCGCTACTCGGTCACTAGATCTAGCCTAATGTAGAAGCGAAAGAAGTTCTTCAGCTTTTGCTAGCACTGCACCCTTTGTTAAATCTCATTTCATAAATTGAGATAATCTCTTTAAATGTGTGTTAGCACTCAAAACGGTTGTTCTAGCTTCGGCGAGCTTCAAATCAGCCTTGATAGACAGACAGATTCCTACTTGTCGTGAATAAGTTAAGGCTGATTATGATCATCGAATCTCTTTAAGCGACTATCTAGCACCTGCAATGCGTAATCTCTCGACTACAGCCCGATGACCACCTTCAGCAGCTGCTTGAAGTGCCGTTCTTCCATTATATCCATGAGCATTGACATCGGCCTTTTGTTGAAGCAATCTCTCGACTACAGCCAGGTGACCACCTTCAGCCGCTGCTTGAAGCGTCGTTCTGCCATCATATCCAGCAGCATTGACATCGGCATTTTGTTGAAGCAGCCTCTCGACTACAGCTAGGTGGCCACCTTCAGCAGCTGCTTGAAGCGCCGTTCTGCCATTATATTCAGCAGCAGCAGCAGCATTGACATCGGCCTTTTGTTGGAGCAGCCTCTCGACTACAGCCAGGTGACCACCTTCAGCAGCTGCTTGAAGCGCCGTTCTGCCATCGAATTTAGCAGCAGCAGCATTGACATCGGCCTTCTGTTGAAACAGCCTCTCGACTACAGCTAGGTGGCCACCTTCAGCAGCTGCTTGAAGCGTCGTTCTGCCATCGAATTTAACAGCAGCAGCATTGACATCGGCCTTTTGTTGAAGCAGCCTCTCGACTACAGCCAGGTGACCACCTTCAGCCGCTGCTTGAAGCGTCGTTCTGCCATCATATCCAGCAGCATTGACATCG
>JAABUT010000427.1_pt1 | contig 69604 bp, 66 predicted proteins | sample 5559281 | NCBI WGS metagenome assembly JAABUT01 (sample SAMN10711880, study PRJNA513359) | rock metagenome | isolation source: Antarctica rocks | place: Antarctica: Victoria Land, Ricker Hills nord | collected 2016-01-04 | reverse complement strand
ACACGCACATAGAGTGCGGTCGCGAGGGTGTCCAGGTCAGCGTCCACGATGAGCTCCTGCTCGCGTTGGGTAAGCAACGCCAGCCTGGACACCCTCAACCCTTACTCGAGACTCAACACGCCGCCCGCCCCCTTGGAATTACTCATCTAGCGCCCTCATCGGGTCGCACCCGTCCCGACCCACCCGGGCACACCGAAGCCCACGCCGGAACAGCTACGAACCGGCCAGCGATCCGCGGTCAGTACGGCTCAGCGGAATCCGCAGAGACACCTCTGTGCCTGCCTGGCCGGCTCCACGGCGACTGATGTCGAGGGCAGCCCCGAGTTCCGCGTCGACAAGGGTTCGAACGATCTGTAGTCCAAGCCGATCGGTACGGTCCAACGAGAACGTATCCGGCAAGCCGGCTCCGTCATCGGTCACCTGGACGGTCAGCACGCCTCGCGCGCGTTGACCGGTGACCGTCACCGAGCCGGCTTTTCCATCCGGAAAACCATGTTCCACGGCGTTGCCCACCAGCTCCGTCAGCGTCATCACCAGCGGCGTCGCGAGTTCCGCGGACAGCTCACCGAAGCTGCCGGTGCGGCGCACCTGGACGCGGCCGCCCGCGCCGGTGACATCGGCCAGCATCGCGAGCAGCCGGTCGACGACCTCGTCGAACGCCACCTCCTCGTCGATCGCCGACGAGAGGGTCTCGTGCACCAGCGCGATGGAGGACACCCGCCGCATCGACTCCTCCAGCGCCACCCGCGCCTCGGGGTTCGCGACCCGGCGGGACTGCAGCCGGAGCAACGCCGCCACTGTCTGCAGGTTGTTCTTCACCCGGTGGTGGATCTCTCGGATCGTCGCGTCCTTGCTCAGCAGCTGACGGTCGCGGCGACGCAGCTCGGTCACGTCCTGCAGTAACACCAGCGCGCCGAGTGAGTCGCCTCGCGGGTAGAGCGGAATGGCCCGGAACCGGACGATGGCCCCGCCACCGTCGATCTCGCGTGAGATCGGGTGCACGCCGCGCAGCGCGTGGGCCATCATCTCCGCCAGGTCTGCTGCCTTGAACGGGTCACGGGCCAGGGCGCCGACCGCCTCGGCGAAGGACTCCCCCAGCAGGTTGGCGTTGAAGCCCAGCCGCCGTAGCGCGGACGAGCCGTTCGGGCTGGCGTAGAGCACCTTGCCGTCGCTGTCTACCCGGACCATGCCGTCACCGACCCGGGGCGCCGCGCCCTCTTCACGCTCACTCGCCGGTCCGGGGAACTTGCCCGTCGCCACCATCGTCGCGAGGTCCGCCGCGCTCTGCAGGTACGCCAGTTCGAGTTGACTGGGGCTGCGCACGCTCGTCAGGTTGCTGTCGCGTCCCAGCACCGCGATGGTGGTGTCGCGGTGGACGATCGGAATCGCCTCCCGCCGGATCGGGGTGTCGCCCTCCCAGTCGGGATCGGACTCCCGGAAGATCCGCGACTCAGTGACCGCTATCCGCAGCGCCGCCGCCCGCGTGCCACTGAGCCGTTCGTGCACCCGATCATGCTGGTAGGCGGTCGCCCCCGTCGTCGGCCGGCACTGGGCGGCACAGAGGAACTCGCCGTCGGTCGCGGTCGGAACCCACAGCAATAGATCCGCGAACGACATGTCCGACAGCAGCTGCCACTCCGCGACGAGCTGTTGCAGGTGCGCCGTCTGGTCGTCGTCGAGCGTGGTCTCGCTGGCAAGAAGGTCTGACAGAGCTGACATGGTGGCCTGAGAGTGCCACAACCCTTACCGCAGCGCCGCAACGGCCTCCCGGACGGTGCGGGACCGGCCGGCCTGCCGCGCGGCGGTAACGGGGTCGGCCCCGGTGGCGAGGTGCACGATGGCCGCGCGGGCATTCCAGTCGCAGCGCTCCAGCGCGGCCCACGCCTCGGCCGCGGTGTGCGCGGTGCTGTCGGCCACCACGCCACTGATCCGGTGCCGGAGCTTCTCGTTGGCTGCCACCACATCGACCATGTAGTGGCCGTGCACGTGGCCGAGCCGGATCATCGTCGTGGTCGTCAGCGCGTTGAGCACCAGCTTCTGCGCGGTCCCGGCGGCCAGCCTGGTCGAACCGGCGACCACCTCGGCACCGACCGCCACCTCGATCGCCACGTCGGCCAGCGTGGCCAGCGGCGAACCCGCCACGTTGGTCACCGTGACCACCTCGGCACCCACCTGCCGGCCGCTGCGGGCGATGGCGCAGGTGTAGGGCGTGCGGCCGCTCGCCGCGACCGCGATGACGGCATCCAGCCCGGTCACCGCCAGCTCGGCGAAGTCGGTCAGGGCGAGGTCGGTGTCGTCCTCGGCCTGATCGGTGCCGACCAGGTGCCCGGAACCGCCACCGGCCACCCGGGCCTGGATGCGCTCCGCCGGGATGCCGTACGTCCCCGGTACCTCGACCGCCTCTTGCACGGCCAGCCGCCCCGAGGCGCCGGCGCCGAAGAGCAGCAGCCTGCCGCCGCCCTCATAAGCCCGGGTGAGCAGATCCACCGCCCGGGTGATCTGTGGCTGCGCCGAGCGCACCACCCCGGCGACGTGTTCCTGACCGGCGAGCACGGCACTGACGGCGTCGTCGGTGCCCAGCAGGTCGAGATCGGGTGGGCCCGGCAACGGAGCGTCCCGCACGACCGACAGTGGCTCGTCGGTGAGTGGCACGTCGGTGAGCGGCACGCTCACCACGTCTCGGTCACCTTCGACAGGCCGCGCGGCGCGTCCGGATCACCGCCGCGCTGCAGGGCGACGTGCATCGCGAGCAACTGCAGCGGCAGGATCTCGAGGATCGGCTGCAGCTGCTCGGAAACACCGGACGTCACCACCGGCAGGGTACGAACCGGCATGCCCTGCTGACTCTCGGGCACTCCCCCGACGACGAGCAGGTCGGCCTCGCGCTGCCGCAGCCGCTCCAGGACCGGCGCCATCGCCTGACCGCCCGGGCCCGGCGTCACCACGGCAATCACCGGCAGCTCCGCGTCGATCATCGCCATCGGCCCGTGCAGCAGGTCCGCGCCGGAGAACGCCTGCGCGCCCAGGTACGACGTCTCCATCAGCTTCAGCGCGGCCTCTCGGGCCGTCGGGTACGAGAACCCCCGCGCGGTGGTCACCAGTCGATTGGCGAAGCGGTACCTTGCCGCGGCCTCGACCACGCCGGGCTCCAAGGCCAGCGTCGCGTCGGCCGCGTCCGCCAGCGCGGCCACCTCAGTACCAGGCGCACCCGTACCCGATTCGGCCAGTGGGGCGAGCAGCAGGTAAAGCGCCAGCAATTCGGCGGTGTAGGTCTTGGTGGCGGCCACCGCCAGCTCCGCGCCTGCCCGCACGTCGACCGAGAACTCGGCCGCCCGCGCGAGCGCCGACGCGGCGTTGTTGGTGACCGCGACGGTGGTCGCGCCGCACTCGCGGGCGGCGGTCAGCGAATCGATCAGGTCGGGAGAGCCGCCGGACTGGCTGACGGCCAGGAACAGGACGTCGGTCAGCCGCGGCCGCGCTCCGTAGACGGTCATCGACGAGGGCGACACCAGACCGGCGGGCAGGCCCAGCCGGACCTCGACCAGGTACTTGGCGTACAGCGCGGCGTGGTCCGAGGTTCCGCGGGCCGCGAGCAGCACGAACCGGGGCCGGCGCCGGCCGATTTCGGCGGCGACCGACGCGATGTCAGCGCCTCCGTCGGTTACGATCCGGCGGAGCATGGCGGGCTGCTCGGCGATCTCGGCCTTCATCAGTCGGCCTGGCTGCTGATCCACCGGCTGTATCTCCCCTTGGGCGTCAGTTATCCACTATCCGAATTGGACTAGACAAATTAGTAGCGTGACAAATTAGTAGCGTGGCTCATCATCGGTTCGAAGTCAATGGTATAGACCACTGCGTCGGCGAGATGGGATACCGGCCTATGCGCGCCCAGGAGGGACAGCCGTGATCGAAGACCAACGACGAGAACCGAAATACTACCTCGTCAAGCGGCACCTGCTGGAGCTGATCGCCGAGTATCCCGCCGGTACCCCGGTGCCGACCGAGCGCGAGCTCGCCGAGCTGCTCATCACCTCGCGTACCACGGTCAGGCAGGCGCTGAGTGAACTCGTCACCGAGGGCCGGCTGGTCCGCCGGCAGGGCTCGGGGACCTACGTGGCCGAGCCGAAGCTGGCATGGCCGTTGCAGATGTCGAGCTTCACCGAGCAGGCGGAATCCTCGGGACTGAAGGTCGAAACCACCCTGGTATCGGCCGAGCGGGTGCCGGCCACGGCCGAGATCGCCGAGCTGCTGCGGCTCAAAGTCGGCGCGCAGGTGCATCGGATCGAGCGGCTGCGCGAGGTCAACGGCTCGCCGATGGCGCTGGAGCAGTCGCACCTGTCAGCGCGCCGGTTCCCCGGCCTGGCGAAGTCCCTGCGCCAGACCAGCTCGCTGTACCGGGTGCTCAAAGAGGAGTGGGGGGTTACCGCGGTCGACGCCGTCGAGACCATCGAGACCGCTCCCGCGTCGCCGCGCGAGGCGGGATTGCTCGCCACCGACACCGGTGCGCCGATGCTGATCCTGTCGCGGCACAGCATGGACGCCGAGGGCGTGCCCGTCGAGTGGGTCCGCAGTTGGTACCGCGGTGACCGTTACACCTTCGTCGCGCGGCTCGGTGCCCCCGGTCACTCCGCCTGAGGCTCCACGCGGGCGCCCCGGCCCGAGGCACCCGCGTGGCGCACATGGGCCACACACAGGGTGGATTAGATTTCCTTCCGTCCTTTACCTAGGAAGGCCACCATGTCTCATACCCATCAGCCTGATATTGACCGGTCTGGTCACGGCGGGTCCGATATCGGCCACCGGCGGCTCTCGCCCGGTGTTGCCGTGCTTATCGGAATCTTGCTGGCGATTCCGGTACTTGCCCTGCTCATCGTCCCGATTTATGCCAGAAGAGGTCCCGAGCTCTGGGGCTTTCCCTTCTTCTACTGGTATCAGATGCTCTGGGTACTGCTCAGCGGCCTGTTCACCGGCTCGGCGTACGCGCTCGTCAACCGTGATCGCAAGCGGGGGAACCGATGAACCACACCGATTCGGCGGTCACGCTGGCCGCGAGCACCAAGGTGGATGGCGTCGCCCTCGGCGTCCTGCTGTTCTTCTTCATCCTGGTGACGATCGGCGGCTTCTGGGCGGCCAACTGGCGGCGCACCGGCGCCCCTGCCTCGCTGGAGGAATGGGGTCTGGGTGGCCGCAGCTTCGGCACCGTCGTCACCTGGTTCCTGCTGGGCGGCGATCTCTACACCGCCTACACGTTCATCGCCGTCCCGGCTGCCATGTATGCGACCGGAGCGGTATCCGGCTTCTTCGCCATCGCGTACACGATCCTGATCTATCCGATCGTCTTCGTGTTCATGCCGCGGATGTGGTCGGTCTCGCACAGCTTGGGCTACGTCACCGCCGCGGACTTCGTCCGGGGACGGTTCGACTCCAGGCTGCTCGCGCTGGCCGTGGCGGTCACCGGGATCGTCGCGACCATGCCCTACATCGCGCTTCAGCTTGTCGGCATCCAGGCCGTGATCGACACCATCGGTCTCGGTGGGCGCGGCAACGCCTTCGTCCGCGACCTGCCGCTGCTGATCGCGTTCGCCGTGCTGGCGGCCTACACGTACTCCTCGGGACTGCGAGCGCCGGCGATCATCGCCTTCGTCAAGGACACCTTGGTCTACCTCGTCATCGCCGTCGCGACCGTCTATGTCGGCGTCCACATCGGCTTCCACCACCTGTTCCAGGCTGCCGAGACCAAGATGGCCACCAAGACCAAGACCGGCGCGCCGACCGGCGTGTTCATCCCCGCGTCCAACAACTACTGGGCGTACTCCACGCTGGCGCTAGGGTCCGCGCTCGCGCTGTTCATCTATCCGCACTCGATGACGGCCGTGCTGTCGGGCAAGTCGCGCAACGTGATCCGGCGCAACACCTCGATCCTGCCGGTCTACTCGCTGATGCTGGGGCTGCTGGCGCTGCTCGGGTACGCCGCCATCGCCTCGAAGACGTCGATCATCGGCAGCGACGGCAAGCCGAATCCGCAACTGGCGGTGCCGCACTTCTTCCGCGACGAGTTCCCGAGCTGGTTCGCCGGAGTCGCGTACTCGGCCATTGCAATCGGCGCCCTGGTGCCGGCCGCAATCATGTCGATCGCCGCGGCCAACCTGTTCACGCGCAACATCTACCGGGAGTACCTGGCCAAGGGGGCCTCACCCAAGCACGAGGCCCAGGTCTCGAAGATCACGTCGCTGGCCGTCAAGTTCGGCGCGCTGATCTTCGTGCTGGCTCTGGACAAGCAGAACGCGATCAACCTGCAACTGCTGGGCGGCGTGTGGATCCTGCAGACTCTGGTCGCGGTGGTGATCGGTCTCTACACCCGGTGGCTGCACCGCTGGGCACTGCTCGCCGGCTGGGCCGTCGGCATGGTCTACGGAACGGTCGCGGCCTATCACCAGAAGTCTGCCGCGACGCGCCACTTCGGCGGCTCGATCGCAACCTTCCCGTACACGCACACGAAGGTGTACATCGCGATCTCGGCTCTGGTGCTGAACGCGGTGGTCGCGGTGGTGGGAACGTTGATCCTGCGCGCGATCAAGGCGCCGGCGGGCACGGACCACACGGTGCCGGCGGACTACTACTCCGAGGCCGCCGCTCCGGCCGAGGCCGTTCCAGGCACGGACGGCGGGCTCACCGAGCCGGCGCCAGCCCGGCGACAATAGGCACGAGCCGGCGCGGACCGGCGACAATAGGTACCAGCCGGCGCGGACCGGGCTTCACACTCTGCTGAGCAGATCGGACGCGATCTGCTCAGCAGAGCTGTTTCTGGCCCGCGCGCGTGTCCCGTCCCGGCCCACATTGCGAGCACGGAGGCGTCCCCGGCCGCCGCACCGGCACGCCGCAGCGGCACTGTCAGCGCGTGCACGTCGGGATAGGCGGCCGGAGCTTCGGCCCCGTAGCGCAGCAGGAACTCGTTGACGAGCGCTCGCGCCGGCCGACCGGTGAAGGCCCGGGTCACAGCGGTTCTCGCGCCCGGAGCAGTCAACGCCACCCGGTGCGCGGACGAGGCGCCGGACTCGGACGAGGCGAGGAACGCCGTGCCGACCTGGCCGGCCACGGCACCGGCCCGCAGTGCCGCGCTCAGCTCAGCGGCCGACGAGATGCGCCGGCCGCGATCATCGGAAGTGGGCTGACCTCGCGCACCGCCGCCAACAGCTCCGCCAGCGGCAGCGTGGACCCGGGATAGTTACCGAACGTGCCGCGGTGACCGCCGGCGACGGCGGCCTGCACGCAGAGCGCGTCCATGCCGGCCTGGGTTGCCGCCCTGGCCTCGGCGGGGTTGGTCACCGTCGCGATCAGCACGCTGCCCACAGCTCGCAGCGCTGCCATGCCGGCCTCGGGCGGCAGGCCGAAGGTGAAGCTCACGGCGGCAACCGGATCGGCTGTCAGGACGGCCACCTTGTCGGTGAACCAGTCGTCGACCCGGACCGCTGACCCCAGTTCCACGCCCAACCGGCGCGCCTGGGGTTCGAGAGCCCGCGCGTAGGCGGCAACCGCCTCGGGATGGCGGCCGGATGCGGCCGCCGGGACGAAGAGGTTGACACCGAATGAGCTGGAGCCGGCCCGCTTCAACGCGGTGAGCTTGTCGGCCAGCTGTTCAGGAGTCTGGTAACCCCCCCCGGCCAGAACCCGAGAGCACCACCGCGCGAGGCCCCCCGCAGGAGCTCTGGAGTTACTGATCCCACCGGCCATCGGGGCGAGGATCAGCGGCGTGCCAAGCAGTCGGGTGAATGCGAGCGCGTCCGGCATGGCGCCGACCTCAGTCGGCGCGGTACTCCACCGAACCGATCTCGATGACGACCTCGGTCAGCCGGACGCGGATCCGGGACTTGAGGCTCGCCGGGGCGACGTCGCCGCCGCAGCTCCGGGCCACCAGCACCTTCACGTCCTGCTCGAGGCCGAACCGCCGCAGGCATGGCCCGCAATCGTCGAGGTGGATACGGATCCGCTGGCGTACCGCGGGATCGGTCTCATCGTCGAGGTACAGGTATACGTCGGCGAGTACCTCGTCACAATCCATTCCGCCAGGACCGAAGCCGGTCATGACTTGCCTCCTTCGGCATCGACCGAGCTCGCGGAGCCTGTCTTGACCAGTCCCCTGCCGCGCGCGTAGTCGGCGAGCTGCACCTGCAACTGCTTGCGGCCGCGGTGCAACCGGGACATGACCGTGCCGATCGGCGTGTCCATGATCTCGGCTATCTCTTTGTAAGCGAAGCCCTCGACATCGGCGAGGTAGACAGCGAGCCGGAAATCCTCCGGCAAGGACTGCAGGGCATCCTTGACGTCGGAATCCGGCAGGTGATCCAGCGCCTCCATCTCGGCGGACCGGAGACCGCTCGAGCTGTGGGATTCCGCCGCGTGCAGCTGCCAGTCCTCGATCGTGTCCGAACTCGACTGCTGCGGCTGGCGCTGCTTCTTGCGGTAGGTGTTGATGAAGCTGTTGGTGAGGATGCGGTACAGCCACGCCTTGAGGTTCGTGCCCTCTTGGAACTGGTGGAACGCGGCGAAGGCCTTGACGTACGTCTCCTGCACCAGGTCCTCGGCGTCAGCCGGGTTGCGCGTCATCCGCATTGCCGCGGCGTACAGCTGGTCGAGGAATGGTAGAGCGTCACGCTCGAACCGGGCTCGACGCTCCTCGACACTCTCCTCGGCCACTGTCGTACCCTTCGTCTCGACTGCCGGATCAGGATTGCGGTCCGGCTTCTGCGAGCTTACGGGTGCGGTAACGGCCACGTCGCGATCGGCTGCCCGTACGGTGACCCGTCCGGGACGGTCCAGCACCAGCATGGTGGCTCCTTCGCCTGTCCGGCGTTCTCGTGATTCGGATACCAGAACGCGGCGACTCACCCCATCCATTCCCTCTAGCTGACGAGCAGCTCCTCGCCCCGCACCGAGACGATGTCGCCGCGCACCAGCTGCCGGCCCCGCCGGTTCTCGACCTCGCCGTTGACCAGCACGCTGCCCTCGCCGAGCAGCAGCTTGACGTCGGAGCCGACCTCGACCGCGTCGGCGAGCTTGAGGAACTGGCCCAGCCGGATGATTCCCTCTCGAGTGCTCACTTCGCGCATGCCCTTCATCATCGCTCATCCGCGCAGGGGCGTTGGGGCCGGCCGCGGGCGGCCGGTCTTGAGACAACGCCGGCGTGGCACGATCTTGGAATGAGTGGTGGCACCCCGGCGACCGCACGCCTGGACCAGGCGAAGGTCGCGTACACGCTGCATCCCTACACCCATGACGCCCGCGCGCAGTCCTACGGCGACGAGGCCGCCGCCGCGCTCGGCGTCGACCCGCGCCGGATCTTCAAGACCCTGATCGCCACGGTGGACGGAAAGCTGGTCTGCGCCGTGGTCCCGGTCGCGGCGATGCTGAGTCCGAAGGCCCTCGCCGCGGCCGTCGGGGGCAAGCGCGCAGAACTCGCCGAACCGGCCCAGGCCCAACGCGCCACCGGCTACGTACTCGGCGGCATCAGCCCGCTGGGGCACAAGACCCGGATTCCGGTCGTCGTCGACGAGTCCGCGCTGGGTTTTCCGAGCGTCTTCGTGTCCGCGGGCAAGCGCGGCCTCCAGGTCGAGCTGGCGCCGGCGGATCTGGTGTCGCTGACCGCCGCGACGACCGCCCCGGTCGCGACTACCTGAAGTCCTCTTCGCGGTGCTCCGCCGGCGAGCGCTCCTCGGCCCGTCCGGATTCGGACCGGCGCAGGTCCACCCGACGGATCTTCCCGCTGATGGTCTTGGGTAGCTCGGCGAACTCCAGCCGCCGAATTCGCTTGTACGGCGCGAGGTGCTCACGACAGAACGCCAGGATCTCACCGGCCAGCTCGGCCGAGGGCTCCCGCCCGGCGGCCAGTACCACGTAGGCCTTGGGAACGGACAGCCGGATCGGGTCCGGCGCCGGAACGACGGCGGCCTCCGCCACGGCCGGGTGCTCGATCAGCACGCTCTCGAGCTCGAACGGGCTGATCCGGTAGTCGCTGGACTTGAACACGTCGTCGGTGCGGCCGACGTAGGTGAGGTAGCCGTCGGCGTCCACCGAGGCGACGTCGCCGGTGTGGTAGAGCCCGTGTGCCATGGCGGTCTCGTTGCGCTCCGGATCGTCGCGGTAGCCCACCATCAGCCCGACCGGCCGCTCCGCCAGGTCCAGGCAGATCTCGCCCTCGGCGCCCGGGCCGGTCTGCCGCTCCCCGGTGACCGGATCGGCGAGGACGACGCGGTAACCGGGCAGCGGCCGGCCCATCGAGCCCGGCTTGAGCGGCTCGCCGGGCGGATTGCCGATCTGGCAGGTCGTCTCGGTCTGGCCGAAGCCGTCCCGGATGGTCAGGCCCCAGGCCCGCTCGACCTGCTCGATGACCTCGGGGTTCAGCGGCTCGCCGGCGGCGACGAGTTCGCGCAGCGGCAGCTGCCACCGGGTGAGGTCCTGCTGGACCAGCATCCGCCACACCGTGGGAGGCGCGCAGAACGTCGTCACCCCGGCGTCGCGCAGCACGTCCAGCATCCGGGCGGCGTCGAACCGGGCGTAGTTGAACAGCACCACGGTGGCGCCGGCGTTCCACGGCGCGAAGAAGCACGACCAGGCGTGCTTGGCCCAGCCCGGTGACGAGACGTTGAGGTGGACGTCGCCCGGCTGCAGGCCGATCCAATACATCGTCGACAGATGGCCGACGGGGTAGCTCAGGTGGGTGTGCTCCACCAGCTTGGGCTGCGAGGTGGTGCCCGAGGTGAAGTACAGCAGCAGCGGGTCCATTCCCGCGGTCGGCGCATCCGGGATGAACGGGCTGTCATGGCCCTCGAAATCGGCGTACGCCAGCCAACCCGGCACCGGCTCACCGACGGCCACCGGAAGGAACGGGGCAGGGTCAAACCCCGAGCCGGCAGCTCCGAAGCCGCCGGTCAGGTCGGACCGGCTGATCACCGCGCCGACCGCGCCCCGCTCCAGCCGGTCGGCGAGGTCCTTGGGCGCGAGCAGGGTCGTCGCCGGAATGATCACCGCGCCGAGCTTGGCGCAGGCCAGCATGGACTCCCACAGCTCGACCTGGTTGCCTAGCACCAGCAGCACCCGCATGCCGCGGGTGACGCCCCGGGCGGCGAGCCAACCGGCCAGTCGGGACGACCGTTCGGACAGTTCCGCAAAGGTGTAGGCCGCGACGGTGCCGTCGTCCTCGATCAGGCGCAGCCCGTCCTGCGCGCCCCGCTCGGCCGCCAGCACCCCGTCGAAGTAGTCCAGCGCCCAGTTGAACCGCTCAGGCTGCGGCCACTGGAACGCCTCGTAGGCCTGTGCGTAGTCGGCGCGGGAGCTGAGCAGCAGGTCCCGCGCGTCGAGAAAGCTGGCGAGTTCCGGGGCGTGGTCCGTGGCCGAGTCCATGGCTGGAACTCTGGCACGGCACGCCCGGGCTTGTCACCCAGGCCCACGGGACACGAGCGCGTCGGGCCGCGGCGGGGGCAGCGCGGCCAGCCAACCGGCCACCAGCTCGCCGATCTGCGCCGGGTTCCGCTTCAACGAGTGGTCGCCGAGGACCTCGCACACCAGCCGGACCGCGCGCTGCTCGTCCTCGGGCCGTGGCTCGGGCATGCCGAACGGGTCCCGGTCACCCTGCACGACCAGTACCGGCACCCGCACCGCGTCCAGCTCGTCCAACCGGGACTTCTCCGGTTTGCCTGGTGGGTGCACCGGAAACGCCAACGCGACGACCGCCGTCGCGATGGGTGACACGGATTCGTCCACGGCGGCACGGCAGGCCACCCGGGCGCCGGAGGAGCGGCCGGCGAAGATGAACGCCAGGGTGGCGAGGGCCTTCCGCCTGCCCAGGGCCGCGACCACGGCAGCCCACCCGATGTCCAGGGTGGCTGCCGCCGGAGGCGCCTTCTTGCCTGCGACCCGATACGGCTGGGTAACCCGTGCGACGCTGATGCCCGCGCTGACGCAGGCATCTCGGACGGCCAGCAGATCAGGGGCGTCGACGGAGCCGCCCGCGCCGTGACCCAGTACCAGCAGTGTGGACGCACCCGGCGCCAGGTCCAGGTCCACGCCCGCGTCCCCGGCCGGCGTGGCGATCATCAGCCGGCGCACCAGAACGGTTCCATGGCTTGCGCCTGCTGATCCCGGCGTCGCCCCGCTCACGGCCGCGTCTCTCGTACGGTCGTGTCTTCAAGAGCTAGCGGTAGAACGTCGTCGTGATCGTCATCAACAGCTTCGATCAGTTCGGGACCGTTGTTCTTGACGTTGCCGACCGCTCTCGAGACAGGCCGGGGCTCCAGATGCGGCTCGGGCATCGTGTCGAGCAGGCGCTGGGCAACGAGTGGATCGGCTACCTCGCAGTCGAGCCATTGCTCCCGCAACTCGGGTGGGACGAGCACGGGGCAGCGGTCATGGATCGCGCCGAGCAGGTCCGTGGCCGGTCGAGTGATGATCGTGCAGGTCCAGAGCCACCGGTTCGGGTCATCGTCGGGCAGTGTGTCGTCCCGCCAGATCTCGTAAAGACCGGCCATCGCGAGCGTCCGATCGTCGGGGTCGTGCAGGAAGTACGGGATCTTGCGGCCGCCGTCGTGCTTCCATTCGTAGTAGCCCAGGGACGGCGCCAGGCAACGTCTGCGCGCGGCCGCGGTTCGAAAGGCCGGCTTGCTGGCCACCGTCTCGCTGCGAGCATTGATCATCCTGGCGCCACCGGTGCGTGACTTGGACCAGCTGGGCACGAGCCCCCACTGGACGGTGCGCAGCTGGCGGACGGGCCGGGCGTCTCTGTCGCCGGTCGGGTGACGCCGCATCACCACCGGTACCGGATCGGTCGGCGCGACGTTCCACGACACCGGGAGCTGCTCGTCCGGCGTCTCCTCGACGTCGAACTCGTCCACCAGGTCGTCGGTCGAGGCGACGTTGACGTAACGACCGCACATGAGCTCAGTGTGCGCTCCGGCATCGCCGGCCAGCTCGTGGGGTTCGGCCGCCAGCTCGTCGAGCCCGTCCGAGGCGGAGTTCGTCGAGACGTACCGGGGCGCACATGGGACCCGCCGGTAACGGCAGACTGTGGGCATGGCGACAGCGAGAACAGGAAGCACCCCAGCAGACCTGCGGGCGGCCGGAAGGAGCTGAGGCACGAATGGCTCAGCGCGACACCCGACGCCTGGACGAGGACGACGTCCGCAACCGCCCCACCCGCTACGGGAGCAGGGCCCGGACGAAGCAGCGTCCGGCGCACGAGGACGCCGCCAGCGGCATGGTGGTGACCGTCGACCGGGGCAGGTTCACCGTGCTGCTCAACGACAGCGGCGTCCAGCTGACCGCCATGCGCGCGCGGGAGCTGGGCCGGACCGCCATCGCGGTGGGCGACCAGGTCGGCGTGGTGGGCAACCTCACCGGCGAGCCTGACACGCTGTCGCGGATCGTCCGGGTCAACGAGCGGCGGACCGTGCTGCGCCGGACGGCCGATGACAACGACCCGTACGAGCGCGTCATCGTCGCCAACGCCGATCAGCTGCTGATCGTCACCGCGCTGGCCGACCCGCCCCCCGTGTTCGGGCTGATCGACCGGTGCGTGGTTGCCGCGCTCACCGCCGGCCTGGAGCCGATCCTGCTGCTCACCAAAGCCGATCTGGCGTCGCCGGACGTGGTGCTGCGCAACTACGCCGAGCTGGACATCCCCGCCATCGTGACCTCGCGCGGAGCGGACCTGAACGCCATCCGGGCCATCCTCGACGGCAAGGTCACGGTGTTCGTCGGGCACTCCGGGGTGGGCAAGTCCACGCTGGTGAACGCTCTGGTGCCCGGGGCGTTACGCAGCACCGGCGTGGTCAGCGGCATGGGCAAGGGCCGGCACACCTCCACGTCGGTGTTCGCCCTGGCGTTGCCACCGCCCCAGCGAGGCTGGGTCATCGACACTCCGGGGGTCCGGTCGTTCGGGCTGGCCCACGTCACCGCCGACGATGTGCTGTGGGCGTTCCCGGATCTGGAGGGCGGCGCCGTGCAGTGCCCCGGCAGCTGCGAGCACCTGTCGGCGGCGGACGGCTGCCGGCTGGACGCCTGGGTCGAGCAGGGGCATTCCAGCCCGGCGCGGCTGGAGGGATTCCGGCGCCTGCTGTCCAGCCGGACCGACCTCGGCGGAGCGGTCACGCCGCCGAACTGAGGTGGTGGGGCCGCTCGGTTGTGACCACCCGTCAGGCGGTCCGGCGGAGGTACTCCCCCAGCACCGTGACGGCCTGCTCGATCTCCTCCGTGGCTCCGGCGAACGACAGCCGGGCGAAGCTGCCGCCGGTCGCGGTGTCGAAGTCCATGCCGGGAGCCAGCGCGACGCCGGTGTCGGCCAGCACCGCGCGCACCCAGCTCAGCGAGTCGGTGGTGTAGTCGCTGACGTCGGCATAGATGTAGAACGCCCCGTCCGCGGGGGCGAAGCGGGACAGGCCGATGGCGGGCAGTGCATCCAGCAGCAGGTCCCGGTTACGCCGGTAGCGAGCCACGTTGAGGTCCAGCTCGGCGTAGGCGTCGAACGCGGACACGGCGGCCAACTGCGACAGCGCCGGCGGGCAGATGGAGTAGTTGCCGGCCAGCCGGTCCACCGCCTCGATCAGGTCATCCGGCACCAGCAGCCACCCCAGCCGCCAGCCCGTCATGGAGAAGTACTTCGAGAACGAGTTCACCACGATGGGCGCGCGGCTGAACTGCCACGCGCACGCTCCCGGCGAGGTGTAGGTGATGCCGTGGTACAGCTCGTCCGAGATCAACCGGACCCCGCGCTCGTCACACCACGCGACGATCTCGGCCAGCCGCGCGCGGTCGATCATCGCCCCGGTCGGGTTGGCCGGCGAGCCGACGATGAGGCCGGCCGGCACCGGGTCCAGCGCCTCGAGGCCTGCGATGGTGGGCAGGTACCCGTCCGTCGCGCCGCAGTCGAACTCCCGCACGACACAGCCGAGGCTTGCCAGGATATTGCGGTACGCGGGATAGCCGGGCCGGGCCATCGCCACCGTGTCGCCAGCGTCGAAGGCCGCCAGGAACGCGGCGAGGAAGCCATTGGACGAGCCGGTGGTCACCACCACGTTCTCGGCGGAGACGTCGATGCCGTACCAGGACCGGGTGTGCTCGGCGATCGCCTCCCGAAGCGGCGGGATGCCCAGCGCCGCGGTGTAGCCGATCTTGTCCTCGGCCAGTGCCCGCTGAGCCGCGGCGCGCACCGGCGCGGGGGCCGACGTCGCGGGTTGGCCGGCCGCGAGGTTGTACACCGGCAGTCCGGCGGCGCGGCGTTGCTCCGCGGCCGCGAACACCCGCATGACGTAGAACGGCGACACCGCCGAACGCGCCGACGCACCCGCGGAGCTGATGGCGGGCGTCATCGCGGCGTTCACACCGACCCTCCGCATCGCCAATACTCGCCGTGGTCGCGGGCCATCAGGCCTTCCTCGACCAGGTACCTTCGCAACGCCGCCACGTCGGGGTTCCAGGCGCGCACGATGTCGTTGATCGCTGGCTCGGAGTACCGCACCCCCGGCTCGAACGCCGCCACCAGATGGTCGAGCAGCAGGCTCCGCTTCACTCCGGTGCGCGGGATGACCGGCAGCCATCCACTCGAAAGGTACGAGGTGAGCACCTTGCGCGTTGCGGGGTCCGGCACCGCCGCGAACGATGTCGGATCGGTGAGCGTCTTGGCCCGCTCCTGCGCGGTGTGCACATCAGCCATCCGACGACGATAGCGTGCTGAACGTGAGCACCGACAAGCCTTTTCACTCCGAGCACTCTGAGCCGGCCACTGATGTTGCGACTGACCCCGCCGCTGATCTGGCCCTGGCCCTGGAGCTGGTGCGCCTGTCGGACACCATCACGACAGAGCGGTTCCGGGCGCGGGACCTGGTCGTAGGGAGCAAGCCCGACCTGACGCTGGTGACCGACGCGGACCAGGCGGTCGAGCACGCGATCCGGGAGCGGCTGGCAGCCGAGCGTCCCGGTGACGCGTTCTTCGGCGAGGAGTTCGGAATCACCGGGAAGGGGCCGCGCCGCTGGGTGGTGGATCCCATCGATGGCACCAGCAACTTCGTCCGGGGCGTACCGGTCTGGGCGACCCTCATCGCCCTGCTCGTGGACGACCAGCCGGTGCTGGGCGTCGTCAGCGCCCCGGCGCTGGGCCACCGCTGGTGGGCCGCTCGGGGGCACGGGGCGTTCGGGCAGGCGGCAGGCGGCGAGCCCCGGGCGCTGCGGGTGTCTCAGGTCGACACGCTGGCCGACGCCAGCCTGTCGTACGCCTCGCTGAACGGCTGGGCCGACCGCGGCCGCCTCGACGCCTTTCTGCAGCTCACCGAGCAGGTGTGGCGGACCCGGGGGTACGGCGACTTCTGGTCCTACATGCTCGTCGCCGAGGGAGCGGTCGACCTGGCGGCCGAGCCAGAGTTGTCTCTCTGGGACATGGCCGCGCTGGAACCGATCGTGACCGAGGCCGGTGGACGGTTCACCGGGCTGAATGGCGTGGACGGGGTGCAGCAGGGGAACGCCGCAGTCTCCAACGGGGTCCTGCACTCGGCGCTGCTCGCGGCGATCGGCGACTGACGAGCCGGTGAGGTAACCATGGGCGCGTCTGATTGCGTCAGCGGCGGTCACATCGCGTCAGCGGCAGGCCATATCGCCTCAGCGGCGGGTCAGGTCAGGCACGACCTCGGCATTCGGCAGCTCGGCCAGCAGCCGGCCGTCGAGCAGTAGCTTGGACCGGCGGACGCCGCTGCCGACGACCACCGCTCCGGCCTCGACCACCTCCTGCGCGATGAGAATGCGCCAGTCCGCGGGCAGTCCGACCGGAGTGATCCCGCCGTACTCCATCGAGGTCAGCGAGACGGCGTCATCCATCGCGGCGAACGAGGCCTTGCGCACGTCGAGAATCCGCCGCACCGCGCCGTTGACGTCGGCTCGGTCCGTCGCCAGGACCACGCAGGCGGCGTAGCGGACCTGGCCGTCCCGCTTGCCTGCGAGCACGACGCAGTTGGCGGACTCGTTCATGCCGACTCCGTACCGCTCGCAGAACTGGGCGGTGTCAGCCAGGTCGGGATCGATCTCGGAGGCGCTGACCTGCGCCGCCGACGGCCACGAACCGAGGAACCGAGCGACCGGCGCCGCTAGCAGGTCCGGCCGGGATAGGGCATTCGACCAGGACAGCTGATCCGACCGGGACGGCTGAGAGCTGCACGCCGCTGCTTCATCGCTCATGCCTCGCACTCTGCCAGGCCGCCTGGCACCGCCGGTCACGACGGCTCAGTAACGCTCGCCGGGTGGTGACCCAGTCAGTAACCCTCCGCCGGTGCCGACATCAGGGCGAAGGAGGCTCCCTGGGTGTCGGTCACGATGGCCATCCGTCCCTGCGGGGTGTCCCAGGGAGGCCGGATCACGCTGCCACCGAGGCGGACGGCCTGATCGACTGCCTGGTCGGTGTCCTCGACGGCGAAGTAGACCGACCAGTGCGCGCCGGTCGCATCAGCGGATTCCGCTATCTCGCCGAGGCCACCGGCCACCCGACCCTCGACCTGAAACGTCGCGTACTTGAACGTCTCGTCGGACATGTCGTCGTAGTCCCAGCCGAAGACCCTCTGGTAGAACCCCTTGTTGACAACCCAGTCGGTGCTCATGTTCTCGGTCCAGATCACCGTGCCGGGCTCGTTGGCGATGGTGTAACCGGTGTGCTTGCCGGCCTGCCACAGCCCGAACATCGCGCCTGCCGGATCGGTGGCCAGCGCCATCTTTCCGAGGTCCGCGACGTCCATCGGGTCCGCCACGACATTCCCACCGCTGGCGGTGACCTTCGCGGCGACGCCGTCGAGGTCGGCGACGGCGAAATAGGTGGTCCAGGCGGCGGGCTCGCCGGCCGTCATCTGCGGGGTGATCCCGGCTGCGTACCGGCCCTTCTTGAAGGCGTTGGAGTATCCGCCGAACTCGGGCGGCCCAGATTCCACGGACCAGTCGAACAGGCCCTCGTAGAAGAGCCTCGCGGAGTCGACGTCGCCGACGGCGACGTCGACCCAACAGGGGGTTCCGGGAGCCCAAGCAGTGTCGCGAGTGGACATGGTTGCTGCCTTTCGAGAGGAGGATTGCCTACCTCGCACAGGCTTCCACTCACCACTGACAAGTTCTAGCCAACCTCTAGCCAGCGGCCAACAGCTACCGCGAACCGCAGAGAACTCAGCTGCAGAGAGTTCAGCTCCCGCGAACCTCCACGCCCCGCCAGAACGCCACCCGATCGGTGATCTCGGCGGCAGCCGGCTTGGGTTCCGGGTAGTACCAGGCCGCGTCCTCGTTGACCGCGCCGTCGACCTTCACCGAGTAGTACGACGCGGTGCCCTTCCACGGGCAGACGCTCGTCAGGTCGGACTCGACCAGCACGCCCTCGCGCACCGAATCCAACGGAAAGTAATGGTTGTTCTCCACCACGACGGTGTCGTCACTCTCGGCGATGACCGTTCCATTCCACACTGCTTGCATGCTCATACCGTCCAGAATGCCACGCTGAGCACGCCGACCGGAATGCTGTGTCGGCAGGCCGACCGGAATGTCCTGTCGGCAGGCCGACGTAAGGTTCTGCCGGTGTCCACGCCACCGCTGCCCATGCTGCACCCGCAGCCACCCTCGGCCGAGCGGCGGCTGAGCCGGCGGCAGCACCGACAGCTGCGCCACGAGCCGTACGGCCTTGAGATTGCCACGGTGCACGTCGACGGGCGTGAGGTGCGGTCGCTGTCGACCGGCGAGCGGACCACCGCGCCCGAGCTGGTGTTCATCCCTGGCATGGGCTCCCCCGGCTACCTGGCCCCGTGGGCTCGCCAGAGCGCCGCGTGGACCCGCGCCACGATCCTGGACCTGCCTGGCTGGCACCATCGCCGGGCTCGCTCCTGTGCCCCGTCGCTGGACGGGGTCGCCGCGGCGACCGCACGGTGGCTGCAGGTCACCGGACGGACCGATGTCGTCCTGGTCGGACACTCGACCGGGTCCCAGTCCGCGCTGCGGGTCGCGCTGCTGGTGCCGGAGCGGCTGCGCGGGGTGGTGCTGGCCGGACCGACCTTCGAGCCCGGCACCCGGACGCTGGGCCGGGTGCTGCGGCGGTCCCCGACCCTCGTCCGCGAAGCGCCCGGCGAGGTTCCGGCCGTCCTGCCGTCCTACCTGCGCAGTGGCGGCCTGCCGCTGCTGCGCTTGCTGCTGGCAGCGTTCCCGGACCGGCCCGAGGATGTCATCACCGACGTGCGGCCGCCGATGCTGGTGATGACCGGGCAGGACGACGGCTTCGCTCCACCGGACTGGGCACGCCGGCTGGCCACCCTGGCCGACGCGCCCTGCGTGGTGCTGCCCGGCGCACACAACTCCTGTTACCCCTTTCCACTGCAGTCAGACGATGCGATCCGGCTGGCGGTGGCGGGCTGGACGGCGGACACCACAGCCACGGTGAGCCCGGCGGAGGGGTCACATCGCGGCGAGTTGCCGCTCAGCGCGGCCAGCACATACCTTCGACCAAACGCCGCAACCGGAAGCGAGATCGAGCGTGACTGAGGACAACCCTGCCCAGAACACCACCTTCGCCAGCAATGGCGGCCAGGCGCACGGCTACCTCGCGGTGCCGGCGAGCGGCAGCGGCCCGGGCGTGATCGTCATCCAGGAGTGGTGGGGCCTCACCGACCACATCGTCGACATCGCCGACCGGCTCGCGGCCGAGGGCTTCGTCGCGCTGGCACCGGACCTGTTCGGTGGCAAGACCACCCACGACTCCGACGAGGCCGGCAAGCTGATGTCCGAGCTGCCGGTCGACAAGGCGGCCCAGGACCTCGCCGGAGCGGTCGACTTCCTGCTCGACCACGAGGCTGTCACCTCGAGCAAGGTCGGCGCGGTCGGTTTCTGCATGGGCGGCGGCTTCGTGCTGATGCTGGCGGCGCAGCAGGGCGACCGGATCGGCGCGGCCGTTGCGTTCTACGGGGTCGGTCCGGCGGTTCCGTCGCAGTACGCCGGGATCACCGCCGCCGTGCAGGGCCACTACGGCGAGCGGGACGACTTCTACCCCGTCGACGACGCCCGAGCGCTCGAAGGCCGGATCCGGGCGGACTCCGGCGCCGACGTCGAGTTCTTCTACTACCCCGCCGGGCACGCCTTCCACAACGAGGAGAACCTGCTCGGAACCTACGACCAGGACAGCGCCGAGCTCGCGTGGCAGCGCACCGTCGGCTTCCTGAAGTCCCGGTTGAGCTGATGCCCCAGCCGACCGAGGACGAGGCCGCTCAGCTCGCGGCCCACCGTGCCGAGCTCCGCGACCGATACCTCAAGCCGGCCGCCGAGCGGCCTGCCTCCACCGCACGAGGCATTCACCATGCCGCGCTGATCTGCAGCGACCCGGAGCGGACGATCGAGTTCTACCAGGGCCTGCTCGGATTTCCGCTGATCGAGCTGGTCGAGAACCGGGACTACCCCGGCTCGTCGCACTTCTTCTTCGACCTGGGCAACTCCACGCTGCTGGGCTTCTTCGATTTTCCCGGCCTCGGGCTGCAGCCGGGTCAGGAGTCGCTCGGGTCCGTGCAGCACATCGCCATCTCGGTAGCTCCGGAGCAGCACGCGATGCTCCGGGCGCGGCTGGACGAGCGGGGAATCCCCTACGCCGGTCCGGACCGGGGCATCGAGGAATCGCTCTACCTGCGTGACCCCGACGACATCCAGATCGAGCTGCTCAGCGATGACCTGATGTACTTCGGCGGCGAGTGGCTCGACGGTCGATGACCGGGCTGCCCCTGGGGTTCGGCCTGCCCGTGTCGGGCAGTTGGGCGACCGCGGCCAACCTGGTCACCGTCGCGCGAGCCGCCGAGAGCCTTGGCTACTCGTCCCTGTGGGCCTTCCAGCGGCTGCTGCACCCGGCCGAGGGCGACTGGGGGCCGGTCTACCACGCGGTGCAGGACCCGGTGGCGACGCTGGCGCACGTGGCCGCGATCACGTCGCGGCCGCGGCTGGGGGTGGCTGTTCTCAACGCGCCCTTCTACTCCCCCGTCCTGCTGGCCAAGCAACTCAACACACTCGACGAGCTGTCGGCCGGACGGCTGGACGTGGGCCTGGGCCTGGGCTGGGCGCCCGAGGAATTCACCGCCAGCGGGGTGCCGTACGAGCGTCGCGGCGCTCGTGTCGAGGAGTTCGTCAAGTGTTTGAAGGCGATCTGGACGTCTGACGTCGTCGAGTTCGAGGGTGAGTTCTACCGCATGCCAGCGTCGAGGGTGCTGCCCGGTCCGGTCCAGCAGCCGCATCCACCGCTGCTGATGGGCGGTGGCGCCGAGCGCGCGCTGCGCCGCGTCGGGCGGATAGCCGACGGCTGGATCAGCGCCAGCCGACATGACCTGCGCGGCATCGGAGCTGACATCGACACCATCCGGGCCGCCGCCCATGAGGCGGGCCGCGATCCGGCCGGACTGAGATTCATCGTCCGTGGCGTGCTGAACCTGACCGATACCGCGGCGGGTGCGGACCGCAGGCCGCTGCACGGAAGCGCCGCCCAGATTCGCGACGACTTCGACCGGCTGCACGAGCAGGGAGTGACCGAGCTGTTCATCGACCTGAACTTCGACCCGTCGATCGGCTCTGTCGAGGCGGACCCGGCCGCGTCCATGCGCCGGGCGGAGCAGGTGCTCTCGACGTTCGCGCCAGGCGCATGAGTTCGCTGATCCTGTCGGCCCGCGATCTGGAGTTCCTGATCTTCGAGTGGCTCGATGCCGAGGCCCTGCTCGACAGGCCGAGGTTCGCCGAGCACTCGCGCGGCACCTTCGACGCGGTTCTGGAGCTCAGCGAGCAGATCGCGACCCGGCACTTCGCGACGCACAACAAGTTGGCCGACGCCTGTGAGCCTCGCCTCGTGGACGGCCGGGTGCGGTTGCCGGACGAGGTTGGCGCCGCGCTGGCCGCCTTTGCCGCCGCGGGCCTGCTGGCGGGCTCCTACGACGCGGACCTGGGCGGCATGCAACTGCCCAACGTGATCGCCAAGGCCGCGCTCGCGTGGTTCCAGGCCGCGAACACCGCCACCTCCGCGTACCCGTTCCTGACCATGGCCAACGCCAACCTGCTCATCGCGCACGGCGGCAAGGAACTCATCGACACCTGGGTGCGGCCGATGATCGAGGGCCGGTTCTTCGGCACCATGTGCCTGTCCGAAGCCCAGGCAGGCTCGTCGCTGGCCGACATCACCACCCGGGCCGAGCCACAGCCGGATGGCAGCTACCGGCTGACCGGCAACAAGATGTGGATCTCCGCCGGCGAGCACGAGCTGTCGGAGAACATCGTGCATCTGGTGCTGGCGAAGATCCCCGGCGGGCCGGCCGGCGTCAAGGGCATCTCGCTCTTTCTCGTTCCGAAGATCCTGCTCACCGACGACGGGCGGCCTGGCGAGCGCAACGACGTCGTGCTGGCCGGGCTGAACCACAAGATGGGGTACCGGGCCACCACCAACACCCTGCTCAACTTCGGTGAGGGAGCCTTCCAGCCCGGTGGCCGGCCCGGCGCCGTCGGATACCTCGTGGGCGAACAGCACGCGGGCCTGTCGTACATGTTCCACATGATGAACGAGGCCCGGATCGGGGTCGGTCTCGGCGCGACCGCGCTGGGCTACACCGGCTACCTGCACTCGCTGGACTACGCGCGCACCCGACTGCAGGGCCGACCGCCCGGCGACCGCAGGCCCGAGCAGCCGCAGGTTCCGATCATCGGGCACGCCGACGTCAAGCGGATGCTGCTGGCGCAGAAGTCCTACGTCGAGGGCGCGCTCGGCCTGGGGCTGTACTGCGCGCGGCTGGTGGACGAGGAGCAGACCAGCGAGAACGCCGACGCCAGGGCCCGCGCGGCCTTGTTGCTGGATGTGCTGACCCCGATCGTCAAGAGCTGGCCATCACAGTGGTGCCTGGCGGCCAACGACCTCGCGATTCAGGTGCACGGCGGCTACGGCTACACCCGCGACTACAGCGTCGAGCAGTTCTACCGCGACAACCGGCTCAACCCGATCCACGAGGGGACGCACGGCATCCAGGGCCTGGACCTGCTCGGACGCAAGGTCAGCATGCGCGGCGGCGCCGGCCTGGCCGCCCTGGTCGCGCTCATCGGTGCCACGGTCGAGCGCGCCGGCCGCCGGCCCGGCGAGCTGTCCGACTTCGCGGCCGAGCTGAGGGCCGCGACAGACCGGGTGGTAGCGGTGACACGGCGGCTGTACGCGGCAGGCGATCCGAGCGTGACGCTGGCCAACTCCTCGGTGTACTTGGAGGCCGTCGGGCACGTCGTGCTGGCGTGGATCTGGCTCGAGCAACTGCTGGCCATCGAGAGCGGCGAGGGCGCGTTCTACGAGGGCAAGCGACAGGCCGCCCGGTACTTCTTCCGGTGGGAGCTGCCGAAGACGGGTCCGCAGTTCGCGCTACTGGAAAGCCTGGACACCACCACGAGGGACACCGACGAAGCCTGGTTCTAGGCGGTGACCGCTGATGAACTGGTTCAGTAGTCAAGTGCGGCGCCGAGCTCCCGATAGGGACAAGTGCTGGCATCCGGCCAGCGCCCGGCCGATTGGATCTGCATGTCATCGTCACTCGCCACCATCGCAGTCGGGTCCAGCCGGTCGAGACGGCTTGCCGCTCTGCTGGCTACCGGGGCGGTCGTCGCCGGGGCGCTGACCGCCACCGCGCCTCCCGTGTCGGCCGCGACCTCGACCGAGACGGCCGCGGCTGCGAGCGTCTTCGCACTGCTGAACTCCGAGCGCGCCGCCCACCACCTGCCCGCGCTGGGCTGGAGCACCGCGCTCGTCAGCAGCGCGCGCCGGCACAACGTAGCCATGGCGCAGGCGAACACCATGTCGCACCAGTTGCCGGGCGAGGCAGTCTTCAGCACCCGGATCAGCCAGGCCGGCGTGCCGTGGCACTCCGTGGCGGAAAACATCGGCTGGACCACCAACCGCACGTCGACCGGCGCCAACGGGCTCGAGACGGCGATGTACGACGAGAAGGCTCCCGACGACGGGCACCGGCAGAACATCCTGTCCACGTCCACCCGCTACGTCGGTATCGACACCCTGATCGACGCCGCCACCGGCAAGCTCTGGCTGACGCAGGACTTCACCGACGTCGCCGGCCCCAGCAGCGCCGGACCGGCCACGCTCAGCGTGGCAAACCACAACCCGGGCGGTCACTACGACACCGCCATCGGCGTGTCCGGCCACCGGGTGAAGGTCACCGGCTGGGCGGTGGACCCGGACCGGCGGTCGCAGCCGCTGATGATCGCGGTGTATTACGACGGCCGATACGCCGGCCGCTATCACTCCACCATCACCCGTTCCGACGTCGCGGCGTCCCGGCACACCGGCCCGATGCAGGGCTTCAGCATCCTGGTACGCCTGCCGCTGGGCAAACACTCGGTGTGCACCTACCCGCTGAACATCCTGGCCGGAAACGCCAACCCCAGGCTCGGGTGCAAGGTCGTCACGATCTCCTGACCCGCGAGCGATCTCTCGCCGTCACGTCTCTCGAGGTGAATCTCTCGGGGGGACAGGAGTCGACCAAGGTCAGCCGCCGCTTTGATTCAGCCGCCGACCAGGGCCCGGGCCGCCCTCAGCACCGTCGCTTCGTCGAGCAGCACCGAGCGCGCGGCGTCGCCCAGCGGGATGAAGCTGTCGGCGCTGTTCACCCGGCTGATCGTGCCACGGAAGCCGCCGTCGACCAGCGCGGCGATGATCCCCTCCGACACGCCACCCGAGCGCCTGGTCTCGTCCACGATCAGCACCTGCCCGCTGGCCGCGGCCTCTCGCAGGATGTCCTTGACCGGAAGTGGCGAGAGCCACCGCAGGTCGACGACCCGGCTGGACACGCCATCGGCCGCCAGCGTGTGCGCCACCCGCAGGCTCATCGGGACGCCGTTGCCGAACGTCAGGATGGTCAGGTCCGAGCCGTCACCCTGGCCGGTCACCCAGCGCCGAGCGCGGCCGATCGGGATGTGCCGCTCGACCCAGCTGTCCGGCCCGGCGTAGGGCGCGAGCCAGCCACCGTCCCCTTCGGAGTGCAGGTCTCGCCGGTGGTACAGGGCGATCGGCTCCAGAAAGACACTCACCGTGCCGTCGGTGACGGCGGCGGCAAGCAGGGTGCGCAGCATAGCCGGGGCGTCGGAGGGGTGGGAGGGAACCGCGACCACCAGGCCGGGGATGTCGCGCAGGACCGACACCGAGTTGTCGTTGTGGAAGTGGCCGCCGAACCCCTTCTGGTATCCGAGCCCCGCTATCCGCACCACCATCGGGTTGCGGTACTGGCCCTGGGAGAAGAACTGCAGGGTCGCCGCCTCACCGCGCAGCTGGTCCTCGGCGTTGTGCAGGTACGCCAGATACTGGATCTCCGGAATCGGCAGGAACCCCGCAAGCGCCGACCCGAGTCCGACGCCCAGAACGGCCTGCTCGTCGAGGATCGTATCGAACACCCGGGCCACCCCGAAGCTCTTACGCAGGCCCCGGGTCACCCCGTACACACCGCCCTTGAGCGAGACGTCCTCGCCGAACAGCAGCGTCTGCGGCCGGCGCGCCAGCTCGTCGTGCAGCGCGCGGTTGATCGACTGCGCCAGCGTGAGCGGGGGCTCGTCCTCGGGCAACTTGGCGCTGAAGACGGTCTGCCGGTCCGCCGCGTCCGGCGCCGTAACCGCCTCGGCCACCTTGACGCGGTCGCGCGGGGCGAGCGGGGCCATGATCGCGTCGGCGGAGTCCAGTTGTGGCTCCGCCATCGCCGCGACCGCCACCGAGCGCACCCTCTTCCGGACCGCCTCGTACCGCTGCAGCAACTCGGCGCCGTCCGCCGCCCCGGCGTCGGCCAGCAGCTGGGCGGTGACCAGCAGCGGGTCCCTGGCGTAATCGGCGGTGATCTCGGCCGGCGTCCGGTAGGCCACCTCGGCGTCGGAGCCGGCGTGACCGAGGAACCGAACCGTACGCAGGTGCAGGAACGCGGGCTTGCGGGTCGTCCGGACGAAGTGGGCCGCCTGCTCGGCCGCGTCATAGACGTCGGCCAGGTCACAGCCGTTCACCGCAATGTACTTCAGGCCCGGACGGGTCGCGAAGCGCTCGGCAATCCAGCCGGACGGCGTTCTGGTGCTGATTCCGATGCCGTTGTCCTCGCACACCATCAGGACGGGCATCGGCAGGCCTTGATAGACGGTGTTGGACGCGGTGTTGAACGCGCCGACCAGGGTGGAGTGGTTGACCGATGCGTCCCCGAAGCTGGTGACCACGATGGCGTCGCGGGACCAGGGCGTCTGCACTCCGGTTCGGCGCGCGCGGTCCAGGGAGTACGCCAGGCCGACGGCCCGGGGCAGGTGTGAAGCAATGGTGGACGTTTGCGGGATGACCGCCAGGTCGGCGTTGCCGAACACCTTGTGCCGGCCGCCCGCGATCGGCTCACCGGTGGCCGCGGCGACGCCGAACAGGATGTCGCGCACCGGATCGTGCCCTGGCTTCTGGCGGGAGCGGGCGCAGTAGAAACCGCCCGAACGGTAATGCAGCAGTGCCGGGTCGTCCGGGCGCAGCGCCGCCGCGACGCCCGCGTTGCCCTCATGGCCCGAGGACGAGATGGTGTAGAAACCCCGGCCCCGTGACTGCATCCAGATCGCCGCCAGGTCGGCGTGCCGGGACTCGCACTGGGCCGTGAACAGCTCCAGCGCCCGCTGCACGGTCAGGGCGCTGCCGGCCCGGACCGGGGTGGTCAGCGCCCGGGCCGGTCCACGCTCCAGCAGGCCGACCTCGTCGCGGAAATGCTCGTCCAGGGCATGGAGTTCGTCAGGCACCCGCCCATCTAACCCTGCCGGCTCGCAAGTGGCCGTCTTCCGCAGCGCTCGATATGCTTAGTCAGGCTAACGATCAAGCGGAGGGGACGCCCGCGCCTCCCACTCGATCGTGGGCTGATCGGACACCCAATTACTCCCAAGGAGAGAGCGCCGCACGATGAGCACGTCTGCCGCAGAACCGAAGACCTCGATGTTCAACCAGCCCCGGGCGGTGTGGGCGGTGGCCTTCGCCTGCGTGGTGTCCTTCATGGGCATCGGTCTGGTGGACCCGATCCTGGCGTCACTGCGCGACAAACTCCACGCCACTCCCAGCCAGATCGAGCTGCTGTTCACCAGCTACCTGGTCGTCACCGCGATCGCGATGCTGGTCACCGGCTGGGTGTCCAGCCGGATCGGCGCCAAGCGCACCCTGGTCAGCGGCCTCGTCCTGATCGTGATCTTCGCGGCGCTGGCCGGGGCGTCCGGCGGCATCGGCGGGATCGTCGGCTTCCGGGCCGGCTGGGGCCTGGGCAACGCCCTGTTCATCGCGACCTCGCTGTCGGTGATCGTCAGCTCGGCCAGCGGCGGGTTCGCCGGCGCCATCGTGCTGTACGAGACGGCGCTGGGCGTTGGCATCGCGACCGGCCCACTGGTCGGCGGCGAGCTGGGCGGCATCAGCTGGCGGCTGCCGTTCTTCGGGGTGTCGGTGCTGATGGGCATCGCCCTGGTCGCCACCCTCTTCTTGCTGCCGCCCACGCCGGCTCCGGCGCGGCGGGAAAGCATATTGGAGCCCCTGAAGGCCTTGCGGCATCGCAGCCTCGCCACCACCAGCGTGGTGGGCCTGCTCTACAACTGGGCGTTCTTCACCATGCTCGGCTACTCCCCCTTCCTGATGCGCATCCCGAGCCCTCCCAAGCTCGGATTGGTCTTCTGCGGCTGGGGAATCCTCGTCGCGCTGTTCGCCGTCTTCGGCGCTCCGAAGCTCAAGGAGCGCTTCGGTACCGCGCGCACCCTGTACGGCAACTTCGTCCTGATGGCGGCGGATCTGGCCGTGATCGGGCTCTGGCCGGACAACCAGAAGGTAGTGATAATCGCCGTTATCGTCGCCGGTGCCTTCATCGGGGTGAACAACACCCTCGTGACGACTGCCGTCATGAGCATCGCGCCGGTGGAGCGTCCCGTCGCCTCGGCCACGTACGGCTTCGTCCGGTTCATCGGCGGTGGCCTGGCGCCCTTCGCGGCCGGCAAGCTGGTGGAGCACTACAACGCGCACGTGCCGTTCCTGCTGGGCGCGGGCACGCTGGTCGTCGCCGCGCTGGTGCTGAGCACCGTGCGCGACGCCCTGGCAGCCGCCGACCGCGGCGACGTGCACCAGCCCGAGCTGACCGAACTCGACCGGATGGAGCGCGAGGACGAGCTGGAGGTCGGCGCGGCGCTCGGCAACGTCGACTGAGCGGGTGAACCGTGCCTCAGGCGAACAGTGGCGGGAGCGCGAAGAGCATCACCATGGACCAGGTGATGTGGGTGAGGATCGAGGCCAGCACACCGCCGGATGCCCTGCGTTGCAGGCCTAGCACCAGCCCCAGCGTGGCGGCGGCGAACACCAGCATCGGATTGCCGGTGGCGACGGTGACGAGCGCGTAGATGACGGTCGACAGCACTACCGGACGGCGGCTGCCGATGGCCGCGAACAGGGCACCGCGAAAGAAGATCTCCTCGGCCACGCCGTTCACCAGCGTGATCACGGCGAGCAGCGGCAGTGACCCGTACCGGGCATGTGCCAGCACGTTCTCGGTGAAGTCGCGCAGCGGCGGGATCTCACGGACCACCAGGGCGCCGCCCACGAAGACCGCGGCGGCGACCAGCCCGATCGCGATCGGCGTGCGTACCGGCCTGCGCAGGGTGCCCCGGAACGCGATCCGGCCCAGGTGCAACGGCCCGGACACGAACCCGCCGATCACCCACACCGCCGCCAGGCCGCCCGTCAGCGGATAGAACGCCGAGGACTGCGGACGCACCGCCAGCGAGATGCCGAGCAGCACCGCGCCTGCCACCAGCGCGATTGCGGCGACGATCCTGCGACGGCGGAACGCCCCGTCCGGCTCGATGTGGTTCCGCGGCACCTTGTCGACCAGCGCGGGCCGCAGCACGTCCGCTGCCATCCGGGTGGCCCAGGAGGTCATCGGGCCTTGGACATGTCTGCCTCGGGATGCTGCTCGGCGGCCCGGTCAGCGAGCGCCGCCCGTACCGAGTCGTCATAGCCCAGGACGTCCCCGGGCACCAGGTCGCGGATCGTGGTGTCGCGCACCACCACCTCGGTGGTCATGGAGTCGACCAGGTTACGCGCGGTGGCGAGGTTGACGTCGGTGACCAGCGCCAGCCAGGCCGAGGACAACCGCGGTGTCAGAAGGGGAACGGCGACCACCGGCAGCGTCCGCTTGTTCTGGATCCGCGCCGCCCGGCGGAGCATGTCGATGTAGCGCAACACCTCCGGGCCGCCGATCTCATAGACCGCGCCCTCGGCCGCCGGGGCGTCCAGCACACCGACCAGGTAGCGCACCACGTCGGCCAGCGCGATCGGCTGGGTCCGGGTGCTCACCCAGCGCGGGGCGATCATCACCGGCAGGTGGTCCACGAGCTGCCGGGTGATCTCCCACGAGATGCCGCCGTGGCCGATCACCACCGCTGCCCGCAGCACCGTCACCGGCACGCCCGATTCGGCCAGGCAGTGCTCGACCTCGCGCCGCGAGCGCAGGTGCGGCGACAGCTGCTCGTCCTCGGCACCGAGGCCGCCGAGGTACACGATCCGGCGGACGCCCGCTCGCGCGGCTGCCGAGCCGAAGGACCGTGCCGCCTCGGCGTCCTTGGCCTCGAAGTCCGCGGAGTCCAGCGAGTGCACCAAGTAGTAGGCGACGTCGACGGCCGCCAGCGGCTCGGTCAGGCTGGCCTCGTCCGAGACGTCGCCGGCGACCGGGACACCCGCGCCGGTGTAGCTATCCGGCCGCCGGGTCATCGCCCGGACGTGGTGCCCGGCATCGTCCAGCGCCTGGCACAGGTTCGAGCCGATGAACCCGGACGCCCCGGTCACCAGCACCTCGGTCTGGGTCATCCTTCGCTCCGATCGTCGGGGCCTGCGCTGTCCGGGCGGCAACCAGGCCGGTGACCGCCTGGTGACCCCGGACAGAGCCGATCCAGCAGCCGCATCTCACGCCGCGGCCGCAACGGCCACCCCTGGTCCGCGCACTCGCCGTCGCGGGTCGGTCGCCTTGCCCGGTCAGCCATGAATGGCCGGCCGGCACTCGTGAGTACGTCGCAAGTCTCCCCCACCGACGTCCTGTCCGCTTGTTCGGACCCAGCGCTTCGGCACAATGCCGGTGTCTAGCACCGGGATTGTCGCCATCAAACTTGCACAAGTTGGATGAAGCCCTGCGCGCTCCACCGTCAAGGTGTGCCCGGCGCAAGCAACTGCATCGCGGACGACAGGTCGTGAGCCTGCCGCACCCCCGCCGGCAGCACCTCGCTGTCCCAGCCCGGGCCGCCGACCACCACCGCGCGAACGGTGCGCCCCATCGGCAACCGTGCCAGCTCGCTGCCCTCCTCGTCGTCCGCCGGCGGGCGCAGCTGGCGCCACACGAAAACCGCCACGGCCCCGGTCCGGCGGGTGGCGAGACCCACCGCGGCGCCCGGCAGCCGGCCACCCATCAGCCGCGCGGGCAGGTGCCGCTCGGTCAGCGCGGCGGCAAGCACGTGCAGCGGCAAGGTGTGCTGGTCGGCCGAGCCGGACGCCAGTAGCACCGGACGGGCCGCCGCCGGCTTGGGCAGGAACGCCCGGTAGGCCCGCAGCGCCTCGACGGTGACCTCGCTGAGCAGGTGCTCGACCTCGATGGCGTCGCCGGATCGCGCCCAGCGGTGGCCCACCGCCCGGAAGACCGGGCGCAGTACGCCGTCCCAGGTGTGGGCGACGCCGTGGTGCACGAGCAGGTCACCGAGCTGCCCCGCGATCGAGTCGTCGTCCAGTCGGCTCGCCGCCCGGGCCAGGCCCCGGACCTGGTCCGACGCGCCGGGAACCGCCAGGACACGACCGCCGGGGCCACCTGAGCGGCGCCGGAGCCGAGGGCCGACAGCCGGTCCGATGCCGTCGGCCGACTGGTTTGCCGTCCCGGTCAGGTCGCTACCCTCGGCTTCTTCGGCTCCGCGTTCGCCCGGCGGCCGGCCGTCCCGCTCGGCCAGTGCCTCACGAGCTGCCGCGGCGGGGCTCAGCCCGGCGTCGAAGAGCTGCTGCATGCGCAGCAGCACGGCCAGGTCCGCCGCGGTGTAACGCCGGTGCCCCCCGCTGCTGCGCCCGGCCGGTCCGAGGCCGTACCTGCGCTCCCAGCTGCGCACGGTGGCGGGGGCGACACCGAACCGGGCGGCAGCCGAGCCCACCGACAGCAGGTCCGAATCCGTTTCCATCTCTTTCGGCACGAGCCGATCATGCCCCGCCAGTGCTCACTTGCACAACTTAGTAAGTACCTGAGGCTCAATCCGTGGCTCCGTGACCTGGCAAGTGTTGCCGTTCAGCTCGAGCCAGGCTGTGCGTTGTCAATGAGCGATCGCTGCCGGCGCAGGAACGCCCGCTCCGCGGCGTTGGTGGTGACCGCCAGCGCGGTGTCGTAAGCAGCCACCGCCTCGGACGAGCGGCCCAGCCGTTGCAGCAGTTCCGCGCGAGCGGCATGGAACAGGTGGTAGCCGGTGAGCTCCAGGGGCTCCAGCACGGCCAGTGCCGCTTCCGCTCCCTGGACCTCCGCCAGCGCCACCGCCCGGTTCAACGCCACGATGGGGGTGGGAATCTGGGCGAGCAGCTGGTCGTAGAGGCGCAGGATCTGGTGCCAGTCGGTGTCGGCAGCGGTGGCCGCGTCCGTATGCACGGCGTTGATCGCCGCTTGCAGCTGATAGGGCCCCGGTTGGTTGCGCCGCAGGCACGCTCGAACCAGAGCGTGGCCTTCGGCGATCAGCCGGCGATCCCACCGCGACCGGTCCTGCTCAGCGAGCCGCACCAGCCGACCATCGGTGTCTGTCCGGGCGCCGCGACGCGCGTCCGTGAGCAGCAGCAGGGCCAGCAAGCCGGAGACCTCGGGCTCGTCCGGCATCAGCTCCACCAACAGCCGGGCGAGCCGGATGGCCTCGACGCACAGCTCACCGCGCACCAGACTGTCTCCGCTCGACGCGGCGTATCCCTCGTTGAACACGAGATAAACCACCGCTGTGACCGCGCGGAGCCGGTCGGGAAGCTCGACCTCGCTCGGAATCCGGTACGGGATGCCGGCGGCGGCTATCTTCCGCTTCGCGCGGACGATCCGCTGCGCCATCGTCGGCTCCGGGACGAGGAACGCGCGCGCGATCTCCGGAGTCTGCAGGCCCCCGAGCAGCCGCAAGGTCAGTGCCACCTGGGCGTCGTCGCTCAGGGCCGGATGACAGCAGGTGAAGATCAACCGCAGCCGATCATCGCTCACCGGGCCCATCGGCTCCGGCTCGTCGGCGGCACGCAACAGCTGGGCCTGGCTATGGCGCTCACCACGAGTTGCCTCCCGTCGCAGCCGGTCGATGGCCCGGTTGCGGGCCGTGGTGGTGATCCACCCGCCAGGATTGGGTGGCGTACCTTCCTGCGGCCAGCGGGTCAGGGCGAGGACGAAGGCGTCCTGAACCGCCTCCTCAGCGAGGTCGATGTCGCCGAGAGAGCGGATCAGTGTGGCCACGCACCGGCCGTACTCGTCCCGGAAGATGCCCTCCACCATCCCCTTCCGGCAGCCGTGGTCGGCCGCGTCGCGCACGCTCACTCGTCCTGGAAGGGCCGCACCTCGACCGGTCCGCGGCATGCCGTCGACGCCTTCGCGGCCAGCGCCAGCGCCGCGTCCAGGTCGGGGGCGGTGACGACCCAGAACCCGCCGATCTGCTCCTTGGACTCGGCAAACGGCCCGTCGGTGGTGGTCACCCGACCGCCCTCGGTCCGTACCACCGTGGCCGTCTCGGGCTCGTGCAGGCCGCCGGCGAACACCCAGTCGCCGTCGGCCCGTAACTGGGCGTTGAACGCCTCGACATCGGCGTACATCCGCTGCATCACCTCCGGCGCGGGCGGCTCCTCGCCCTCGACCATGTGGACCGACATCAGATACTGCGTCATGGCGCGCTCCCCTCCTCAGGTCCGGCCCGGTTGGCCGTTCCCTTATTGCTACTACGAACGGCGGAGGCCGGAATCGACATCCGGTCGGCAGACCGGATGTCGATCAGCGGGAGCGGTGCGCCGAATACAGGTGACTGTCCGAAAAGCCCTCGGCCGCAAGCACGGTGCCCACCACGATGACGGCCGTCCGCCGGACCCCGGACCCGGCGACCTGCTCGGCGATGTCGCTCAGGCTCCCCCGCAGAATCACCTCGTCCTCCCGGCTCGCGTAGGCCACCACGGCGACGGGGCAGTCCGGCCCGTAGTGCGGCAGCAGGTCGGCGACCACCGCGTCCATCCGCTGCACCGACAGATGCAGCACCAGTGTGGCGCGCAGGGCCCCGAGCCGGCTGAGCTCCTCCCCCTCGGGCATGGCGGTCGCCCGCTCGGCGGTGCGGCTCAGCACGACCGTTTGCCCCACGCCGGGAACGGTCAACTCGCGTTTCAGCGTGGCCGCCGCTGCCGCGAAGGCCGGCACGCCAGGCGTGATGTCATACGGCACACCGGCCTCGTCCAGTCGGCGCAGCTGTTCCGCGACCGCGCTGAAAATGGACGGGTCGCCGCTGCACAGCCGGGCCACGTCCAGGCCGGCCCGGTCGGCCTCGACCAGTTCCGCGATGATCTGGTCGAGCGTGAGGTCCGCCGTGTCGATGAGCTGCGCGCCGATCGGGCAGTGGCTCAGCACCTCGGCCGGGACCAGGCTGCCCGCGTACAGGCAGACCGGGGACGAGGCGAGTAACCGCTGTGCCCGCAAGGTGATCAGGTCCGCGGCACCCGGCCCGGCTCCGATGAAATGCACGGTCATGTCGCGTCCTGTTCGCTCGTTCGGGGTTTTACGCAGTTCCATTGGGTCACCGGCATCGCCGCGCGCCAGCCGGTGAAGCTTCCGACCGGGCCGGCGCGCTGGACGGCGATCCGGGTCAGGGTTCCTCCCACGCGGCGGTGCCATTGCGCGAGCATCACCTCGGTCTCGACGGTCACGCCGTTGGCCACCAGCCGGCCACCGGGTGGCAGCGCGTCCCAGCACGCGTCCAGCACGCCGTCGACACTCACCGCCCCGCCGACGAATACCGCGTCAGGTACCGGCAGATCGCCGAGCGCCTCCGGCGCTGATCCCGCCACGATCCGCAGACCGGGCACCCCGAGGGCGCTGGCGTTCGCAGCGATCAGACGAAGCCGATCGGGACGGGGCTCCACCGCGATGGCGCGGCACGCCGGGTGGCTGCGCATCCACTCGATGCCTACGCTGCCCGAACCGGCACCCACATCCCACAGCAACTGGCCGGGCAGCGGTGCCAGCGCGGCCAGGGTCAGCGCGCGAATCTCGTACTTGGTGAGCTGGCCGTCCTGCTGAAACGCCGAGTCGGGCAGGCCCGCCAGCCGGGACCACGAGGGCGCGCCGTACGCGGCCCAGAACTCGATCGCCAGCACGGACAGCGGATCGATTGGCTCAGCAGGCTCAGCCATCCAAGCATCAGCCGTCGTACGCAGTGTCGCCTCGGCCGCCCCGCCGAGCTGGGACAGCACCGTCAGCACGCTGTTCCCGAAGCCCCGGTCCCGCAGTAAGCCCACGATGGCGTCGGCGTCGGCGGCTGTGCCGAGCAGTACCAGAGCGCGGTGCCCGTCTTGCACGATCCGGTGCACGCCTGCGACCGGGCGCCCCACCACGCTGACAACCTCGGTGTCCTCCAGCGGCCAGCCGAGCCGCGCGCACGCCAGCGATACCGACGACACCTGCGGGAACACGGTGATCGCCTCGGGGCCCAGCAACCTCGCCAGGGTCGCTCCCACGCCGAAGAACATCGGGTCGCCGCTGGCCAGCACGACGCGGCGTTTGCCCTCGTGCTCGTTCAGCAGCCCGGGCAGGGCAGGCACCATCGGCGCGGGCCAAGCCAGCCGGTCCGCGGGAACGGAGCGCGGAAGCAGATCCAGCTGACGCTGTCCGCCGAACACCACGTCCGCTTCGACCAGCGCGTGCCGGGCCGCGGGGCTGAGCCCCTGCCAGCCGTCCAGACCGATGCCGACCACGACGATGCGGGAGCCGCCGGGGTCATCGGTGGGGAGCGGAAGGGCCACATCGTGCAGTCTGCCTCAGCCGATGCCGTCCGAGAAAAGCGGCTCGGACACCGGCAACTAGGCGGTGGCCAGCAGTCGTGCGGGATTTGCTCGCATCATGGTGTCCACCTGCTGTTCGGTGACGCCCCGCTCCAGCAGCATTGCGGTGAAGGTGCCACCGAGATAGCTGTAGCCCGACTGGCCGTGAGTGCCCGGATTGAGGTAGACCTCCGCGCCGGTCAGGTCCTGCGCGAGCAGGATCTGATCGACATGGCCCTCTTGCACCAGCGCGGCGATCCGAGTTGCCCTGGTGGAGTCGGACTGATGGTAGGCCAGTTTCACGAACTCGCCGTCGGGGCGATTCGCCGGCTCCGGTTCCAAGAAGAAGTCCCAGTTCTGCTTTCCGATGGTGTCGAACGCAATGCTCACCCCGGTGCGGGCAACCTCGCGCACGTAATCCAGGGATGGGTGAGTGTCCATGTGGCCGATCACGACTTGGCTGAGGTCAGCGCGCTCCTGGCGCAGGATGTCCACCTGCTCGAGTGCCATCGAGCCGTGCGTGGTGTGCGTCGTGAGGCCGAGGCCCGATTCGCGCTGGGCTCGGATGGCCGCTCGCAGGCACTTCTCCTCATGAGCGGTGATCTGATCGAGGCTGGTTGCCTGCTCGCCGAAGACACCCGCCCGGACGCCGGAGGCGCCGATACCGTCGACGGCGTCACGGAGGAACCGCTCGGTCATCGAGTTCAGGTCCGCCATCACGGCCCATCGGGGGCTGTATGCCTCGAGATACACGGCGGTTCCCGCCACGATGTGCAGGCTGGCTTCCCGGGAGATACGCCGCAACAACCTCACATTGTTGCCGTCCACGTCGCGACCCACCACTCCGTACGGGCTCAGATCGACGACAGTGCCGATGCCGAGGGCGGCGAGTCCGCGCAGCGCCGACACTGCGAGGGCAACCAGTTCGTCCTCATCGCTGCTGCCGGGCCGCGGACCACCGGCGAGCCACGGACCGGGAGTCAGTGACAGCAGGTGCTCGTGATGCATGATCCGGCCCAGGTGCTCCGGCCGCACCGGCCCGAGCACCGTGTGCACCACACCCATCGTCATTCCTCCTGCTGAAGAACCTTGCTCGGAAAGGCGATTCAGCCCTCGAAAACGTGCCCCATCGCCGCCACCAAATGAGGCTTACGGGAACGGAGGTAGCCAAGGTAGCCGGCACCGAGAACCATCCACAGCACCAGCAGCCAGATAGCCAGGTTGTTCGGGTACGCCGGCATCGGATGGAGTTGACCGTAGATCGGCAGCAGCATGATCAGCGCCGTCAGCACCGGCAGCACCCCGTGCCGGATTGCGGAGAACTCGTCCGGGTATTCCTTGCGGTAGAAGCGGATCACGGCCACGCTGATGAGGATGTAGATGACCACCATGCCCAAACCGAGCACGGTGCCGGCGAAGCCGTACGGACCGTACTTGAGCCCGACGAGCAGCGAGAACGCTACCGAGAAGAGCAGGTACGCGCCCAACGCGTTGGCCGGAGTGTTGCGCGAGCTCGTGGAACCGAGCGCGCGCGGCAGGATGGATTCGCGCCCCATCGCGAAGATCACCCGGACAATGGCGTTGGAACCGGAGATCACATTGGCGAACTGGCTGGCCATCACGGTCAGCGTGAGGATCGCCGTCCCGCCCCAGAACTTCTGGGCCAGCGTGTTCCACGGGCTCGAATCCGCGGCGAAGTCAGCGCTCGACCCGAAACCGTTGGCCGAGGCAAACGCCGTGAACACGTAGAACAATCCGATGACGATCACCGCGCTGAACAGGGCCATCGGGATCGTCCGCCGGGCGCTCTTGGCCTCCTCGCCCAACGTGGCGACCGACTCGAAGCCGATGAACATAAGGACTCCCCAGAGCATCCCGGTGCCCAGGCCGGACACCCCGTGCAGCGAGTTGCCGGGATTGAACGTCGCCAAGCTGACTCCGCTGGCGCCACCCTTGCCGAGAATGGTGGCAGCCAGGCCGAGAACGACCCCTACCTCGATCACCAGGAAGATCATCGCGGCCTTGGCCGAGTGCGAGACGCCAGAGGCGTTGATGGCCCAGACGATCGCCACGAAAGCCAGCGTGATGATTTCCCATGCGACATGCCAGTCGAACTGCGCCTTGAGAAAGTCTGAGCCGAACGCGCCGATGGCCGAGAACAGCATCGGCCCGACCATTCCGTAGGCGATGAGCAGCAACCAGCCGGACAGGAATCCGCCACTCGGGCCGAAGCCATGCGTGTTGTAGGTATAGGCAAATCCTGCCGTCGGCAGCTTGCGCGCGAAGCCCGCGATGGTGTTGGCGACCAGCAGGCAGGCGACCATGGAGAGCAGGATCGCCAACGGCAGCGCCTTGCCCGCTCCACCGGCCGCCGGGGCGGTGTTGAAGGCGACGCTGGTGGCCGGCCCCATGAAGGCCATGCACATCACGACCGAGGTGCCCACCGACAAGGTGTCTCGCTTGAGAGATGTGCGCCTGCTCGGCGCGGTGGCTGTGGCGGTCATCGGGACATCCTTCGGAGGCAACTGATGAAACCTGATCGCAGTACGGGCATCACAGGTCCGCGGACTGCAGACCGGTGATCATGGACACGAGCTCGTTCTTCTCGGTGGCGGCCGTCCGGCGCGTGCCGATCTGCTCACCGCGGCGCAGCACGGTGACGCGATCCGAGAGCCGCACGACCTGATCGAGGTTGTGGCTCACCAGCAGGATCGCGAGATTGCGCTCTCGCAGCCGACGGATCATCTCCTCCACCTTGGCGGTCTCACCCACTCCCAGAGCGGCTGTCGGCTCGTCCATCAGGATCAGGTTCTTGGCCCAATGGGTGGCCCGGCTGATGGCGACACCTTGGCGCTGGCCGCCGGACAGATCCCGGATGATCGACCTGGCAGAGGGAATCCGGACGTCCAACTCGTCGACGAGCGCCTGCGTGTCGCGCGCCATCCGCTTCTTGTCCAGCCGGCGCAATGGCCCGGTCACCAGCTCCCGGCCGAGAAACATGTTCATGAACACCGGCTGATGGTCGGCGATCGCCAGGTCCTGGTGCACCACTTCGATACCGAGTTTGCGAGCCGCGCTGGCATCGGAGAGCTTGACCGGGCTTCCATCGAGAGCAATCTCGCCGGAGGTCGGCTGGTAACTGCCCGACACCATCTTGATCAGCGTCGATTTGCCGGCACCGTTGTCACCGACCAGCGCGACCACCTCGCCGCGGCTGACCTCCAGGCTGAAGCCCTGGATAGCGACGACGCCACCGAACTCCTTGCGAATGTTGCGCAGTCCCAAGGCCGGGGCGCCTGCTGGACCTGCCGCGGACTTCCCGGACGTGGGCGCTTCGACTAGTTCGGCCATGTGGTCGCCGTCCCATCCGCGGACCAGATGCCCGCTACCTCCGGACGTCCGGTGGACGCCCCGCGAATACCCGCGGTGTAGGCGCGGGTGACAAAAGCCTGAATCCGGAAGCCGAACACCACGCTGTCGCCTACCGCGACCGACGGTGCCCCGCTGAGGTCCAACTGCCCGTAGTAGTCGATGGCTGCCGGTGGTGGCAGCGTCGCCCGCACCAGGCCGGCGGATGCCGCCTCCCTGCCGACCATGGCACGCACCTGATAGGGCGCGATCACGGGGTCGACGTACATCCCACCGCCGAAGCAGTACGCGCGGCCGTCGTGGAGGTGGCTGACCTCGCTGACGTAGCAGACCGCCGGCAGCTCGGGGAGATCCTCCACGGCGTGCCACGGGGTCGTGCCGGTCAACGCGTGTCCGGGCTCGACCTGGGTGACCCCGGCGTCGGCCAGCGCGGTCAGCGCGGCGGTCGACGTCGTGCCCGGGCCGTTGACCTGCACGTCCGTCCGTCCAGCCGCGCGCAGTGCCGCGGCCGCCTTCTCCAGCGTGGCGAGGTTGTGGGTGGGGCGGACCCGCTGCCGCTCGCGGTCGAACAGCAAGGCGGGAAAGGTGGTGATGCCGGCGAACCGGGCGGAGCGCAGGGAGTCCAGTCGATCGGCGACCGAGACGATGTCAGCCGCGGCGAAGCCACCCTCATGGCCGGAGTAGAACTCGTCACCGTCGGCCCTGATCCTTGCCAGCAGCGGCTGCTCGTAGTCCACCGCGGCAGCCGCCGCAGCGGCCTCGTCGGCCTTCTCGTTCGCGAAGACCGTCCAGTACCAGGGCCTCATCGCCGCCGCAGCAGCCGCCTCCGCGCGTGGCACCTGCACCAGATGGCCCAGGTGACCCAACCGCATTCCGGCGCGCACCGTGGCTCGGGCGCATTCCATGTCGACGGCCACGCTCGCCGGGATGCCGCCCTGGGTCACCGCGGCGCAGAAGTCGGGATTGCGCCCCACCTGCTTGGTCATCGCGAGCGCGGTCAGGCCCAGCCGAGAGGCCTCCGCCGAGATTGCACCGGCATTTGCGGTCACCGCGTCGAGATCGATTGCGTAGCAATTGGCCGGCAGGCTTCCCGCTTGGTGCAGGGTGATCGCCGCGTCCACCAGGCCGGGATTGCGGCGGCGTAGCAGGTCCAGGAACATCTCGACGTCCTTTCGGGTCAGGACTTGTCTTCGCGCAACGTGAGCGCAACGGCAATCAGGATTATCAGGCCCCGGGCGATCTGCTGCTCGGCGTCGGTGAGCCCGGCGAGGATGAGGCCGTTGTTCAGCATGCCGAGGACCAGCGATCCGATGAGGGCGCCGAACACGGTGCCCTTGCCGCCGAACAGGCGGGTGCCGCCGATCACCACCGCGGCGATGACCGTGAGCAGGTCCGAACTGCCCAGCGTGTACGTCGCCCCGTGCAGCCGCCCGGTGTAAAGCATCCCTGCCACCGCCGCACAGGCACCGCTGGCGACCAGCACACCGACCTTGATGCGGTCAACCCGGATACCGGAGACCCGCGCCGCCCGGACGTTGTCCCCCGCGGCGAGCACGTGCGCACCAGTTCGGGTGTGCCGATATATGTAGTGCCCGGCCACCACGAACAGCGCCGACCACAGGATCAGGGTCGACACGCCGGCCACGCTGCCCGAGCCGAAGAGGCCGTTGAAGCTGACATCGATGGAGGGCACCGCCTGCAGTTGCGTGATTCGCTGGCTCAGGCCCGCGCACAGCCCCATCATTCCCAGCGTCACCAGGAACGACGGCAACCGCAGCCTGGTGACGAGAAGGCCGTTGACCAGTCCGACGACGATGCCGGTTGCCAATCCGGCCGAGATGCCCGCGAGCAGCCCGTGGTCGCGCAACTGCACAGCGGACACGAGCGCGGACAGCGCCACCACCGACCCGATGGACAGGTCGATCTCACCGGTACTCAGCACGAAGACCGACCCGACGGCCATCACGGTGATGGGGGCCGTCTGGAGGAGGATGTTGAGGAGATTCTGCTTGTCCAGAAAGCCGTCCCCGTGCAGGGTCAGCGCCATCACGGCGAAGATCAGCACGAATCCGACGTACACGATGTAGGTGCTCGGGTCGATGTGCCGGAGCCGGAGTGCCAGACTCCGGTGCTGCTCGGGTGCGATCGCTTCGGCGGTGCTCGTCATGGTGTTACTTCAGAACCTTCTTGACCGACGCCGGCACCTCGGCGTGCAGCGACTGCTGGTAGCCGTCGGCGATGTTCCCCTTGGTGATCGTGATCGCGCCGGCGACCGCGAAGGCCGGGGCCTTCTTACCCAGCAGCGCGTACGCCGCGGCGTCTGCCATTCCGCGACCGACGTCCCAGGCCTTGTCGGCGACTACGGCGACCGTCGCCCCGCCGGTTGCCATGTCGACCACGATCGGGTCGTCGAGGTCCAGCGTGACGACCTTGGTGCTGGTGTTGCCGACCGTGCGCAGGGCGGACAGGACACCCTCTGCCGGTTGCGCCCAGCTGGCATAGATTCCTGCCACGTTCCGGTGCTGGGTGAGCACGGCGCCGGCGATGCTGGTCGCGTTGCTCGGATCGGAGAAGCCCTTCTCCGCCACGATCTTGATGTTCGGGAACTCCTTCTCGATCGTGGTCTTGAAGGCAGCGTCACGCTGATTGGTCACGTAGTACTGGGCGTCGTAGAAGAGGATGGCCACATCGCCCTTGCCGCCGATCGAGTTGCCCAGGGCTTCGGCGGCGCGCTTGCCCATGTCGTACAGGTCATCGGTGACGATGGAGGAATAGTCCTTGCCGTAAGTGTATCCCTTGGGCACGTTGGACAGGAAGACGAGTTTGGTGCCGGCCTTGACGGCCGGCTGGAAGGCGGCAGCCGCGGACGTCGGGTCGACCGGCAAGCCGATCATCACGCTCGGCTTCTTCACCAGCGCGGTCTGCACCTGGTTGGCCTGGGTGCCGGCGTTCATGTTGGCGTTGGCATTGGCCTGCACCTTGATGCCCAGTCGCGCGAACTCCGCGTTGGCCCCCGACTGCACCGCCGAGACGAACTGCGACGAGGTGTGCCATAGCTGCGCCGCGGTGTAGTTGCCTGCCCTGAGCTTGGCCACCTCGGCATCGGACAACGTCAACTGGTCCAACGGCGTCGGCTTTTCACCGTTCGGGCCGACGGTTGCGGTCAACTGCTTGTCGATGACGGAGCTACCGGCCGCGGAAGCGCTGGCGCTCGAGGACGCGATACCGGTGCCGGTGCCAGCGCTGGTGCCGGTGCCCGTGCTGGTGGCGGTGCTGGTGCCGGTGCTCGACGTCGCCCCGGTGCTGCAGGCAGACAGGACGAGAGCGGCGCACGCCGTCGCCACCGATCCGATTACGAATTTCACTGTCATGGTGCTCCTTCGAGTGAGGATGGGCATGGTGCGCGGATGGTCAGCCGCGCAGGTGATGTTCTCAGTGGGTGAGGGTGACTTTGTTGAGCCCGAGCGGATGATCAGGGTCGATACCGAGTTCGCGGCAGACAGCCAGGGCCAGTTGCTGGCCCCGGATGGTCGCCAGCAGGCAGTCGGTGGCTCCGTCGGCCACCGGCCAGCGGATCGGGTCGGAGGCCGCCGAACCGGCCACGATGCTGTCCGCGCCGCGCTCGCGCAGCACCGGGACCAGCTCACGAGTGTCGTGGTCGGCCGGGCCGGAGCCGGCCAGCAACACCGCCGGGGCGTCCGGACCGCAGACCGCGATCGGCCCGTGCCGGAAGTCTGCCGTGGAGAACCCGTGCGCCATCGCGCCAGTGGTCTCCTGAAGCTTCAATGCCGTCTCTTTGGCAGCGGGGTACAGCAGTCCCCGGGCCACCACCGCCAACCGGCGATGCCGAGCCAGCATGGTGGCCGCCGAGTCGACCGACGCGGTGTCGGCGAGTACCTCCGCCGCCCGATCCGCCAATCGGTCGAGTTCACCGACCAGTTCCGGTCCGTCGCCGATCCCCGCCACGACCGCGAGAATGCCCAGTAATTGCGCGGTGACTGTCTTGGTGGCGGGAACGGCCCGCTCCGGGCCCGCGTCCAATGCGACCGCCAGGTCCGCCGCCGCGGCGAGCTCGGATGAGGCGTCGTTCGTGATGGCGATGATCGTTGCTCCGGCGCGCCTCAACCGCTGCGCCGAGTCGATGATCTCAGGAGTTCTCCCCGACTGCGACAGCGCCAACACCACCCAACCGTGGAAACCTGTGGGCGTCCGGCCGTAGGCGGTCAGCACGCTGGGCGCGATCAGGCAGGTCGGCACGCCCGTCCGAAGCTCGACGGCATAGCGGCCCAGCAGCGCGGCGTTGTCAGAAGATCCCCGCGCCAAGAAGGCGACCCCGGCCGGTCTGCCCGTCCCGGCAAGTGCGGAACGAATCCGCCCGGCGATGTCGGCATAGCGGGTCGCCAACCGGTTCAGTACCTGTGGCTGCTCAGCCATCTCAGCCGACATCAGGGTGCCCGGTGCCTGCTCTTTCATACCCGTTCGCCCCTCACCACGGTGTCGGCAGCGTCCACGGCGAGGGCAATCGCCCCGTGCAGCGAGGCGTTGTCGTCGTACCGCCCCACCACCACGTCGGGGGCAAAGGGCGCGAAATCTCGCAGATATGCCGCCAGTATCGGCACCAGTACGTCGGCCGACGCGCTCATCCCCCCGCCGATCACGACGATCTCCGGATCGATGAACACAGCGAGGTTGGCCAGCGCTGTACCGAGCGCCGCCAGCCCTTGATGCACCAGGTGCGCCGCCACCGGGTCCGAACGCCCGAACAGCGTGGCCGCATCCACCCGCTCGCCCAGCACCACCTCGGCGCGATCGGCCAGCGCCCTGCCGCTGATGACCTCTTCGAGCTGAGCGTGCCCCGCCACACCGCCGTCGCGTGCCGCGCCGAGAGTTCCGACCGGCCGGCTGTAGGCGATCTCACCCGCGGCTTGATGAGCGCCGTCTATCACCTGACCAGCTATCACCAGAGCGGCCGCTATTCCGGTGCCGAGGCTGACGTACATGCCGCATCGGCAGTCCTTCAGCGCACCGAAGCGCGCTTCGGCCAAGGCGCCGGCCCGCACGTCGTTCGTCACGGCGACCTCGTCGATCCCGGTGGCCTCGGCAAGACTGCTCGCCAGCCCTACCCGCTCCCAACCAGGAAGGTTGGGCGACAGCAGGATCTGGTTGCTGCGCACGATGCCGGGACTTACCCCGCCGACCGTCGTGATGCTGCGGTTCCGCGCTTCCCGATCCCGAATGTCCCGTAGCGCTTCAGCGATGCGTTGGAACGCCTGAGTTGGCCCAGCAGCCGCCCGGGTCTCTATCCGGCGACGTCCCAGCACGTTTCCGTCCAGGGACGCGACGGCGACATCTATCTTCGTGCCACCGATGTCGACGCCGGCGACCGCTTCGGATGAGCGGTCCGGCATTGCGGTGACCCCGACCCTATACATAGTTACGAGTCTTTATTAAGGATTCTTAGCTGTCAAGGGGTCAGCCGCGACCCGATGAACCGATCCCTAGGATGTGGCCATGGCACGCCACCCGAACGGGTCCGAAACGGATAGACCGGCGGCTGAGCTGTCGGCAGCGGTCGCCCCGTCGCTGTTGAGGGAGATGAATCAGCGGCTGCTGCTGGATCTCCTTTTCACCGGCGGACCGGCGACACGGCCGGATCTCGCTCGGGCGGCCGGCCTCTCGCAGCCCACCGTGATCGCGGCACTCGACGATCTGGAGCGCGCCGGGCTCGCTCTCAGCAGCGGCAGTCCGGCCAAGCCGCTGGGACGCCCCGCCAAGGTCTACGAGGCCGACGCCAGGGCCGGCAGCGTCGCCGGCATCGACATCGGTCGCGACTGGCTGCACCTCAGCGTCACGGATCTGGCCGGTCGCGACCTTGCCGACCTCGACGTCCGCAACTCCGCCAAGACCGCGGCCGGGCTGGTCGAGCTGGCCGCGCACTCGCTGGCCGAGCTCACCGACAAGGCGGGGATACGGCCGGACGAGGTGACGCACACCGTGATCGGTTCGCCCGGCGTGCTGGATCCGCGGCGTGGCGGTGTGCGCTACGCCGCCAACCTGCCGGGATGGCACCGCGCCGGGTTGGCGCACGCCCTGACCGAGAAGCTCGGCCCCTCGCTGTCCATCGACAACGACGCCAACCTCGCGGCGCTGGCTGAGCTGAACTACGGCGCTGCCCGTGGCGTCCGGGACTTCGTCTATGTCACGGTCGGAACGGGCGTCGGCATAGGTCTCGTCCTGGACGGGCGGGTGTACCGCGGGTTCACCGGAGCTGCGGGCGAGATCGGCTATTTACCACTCGGCAACGACGGAGCCGGACCGAGAGGCACCTTGCCGGCGCGCGGCATGCTGGAGGAAGCCGTCGCCGCGGACGCCATAGTCAGGAATGCCAAGGCTTCCGGCATGAGCGGCAGTCTCACGGCCAAGACTGTGTTCGCGGCAGCGCGTTCGGGCGACCGGAGAGCGCTCGCCGCGGTGGCGATCGAGGGCAGCCGACTTGCTCAGCTCATCGCCAGCATCGCCGCGTTCCTGGATCCGGAGCTCATCGTGATGGGCGGCGGGGTCGGCCAGAACCTCGATCTGCTGAAACCCGAGATCAGTGCTTCCCTTGCGACCCTGACGCCGATGCGACCGACGCTCATCAGCGGTCAGCTCGGCCGGGACGCCGTCGTGCGTGGAGCGATCGCCCGCGGTGTGGTGCTCGCCCGAGAAGCGGTCTTCACCGCACGCCTCGCCTGACACCCGAACCAGGACGCCGAAGCGAAGATGGCCTGCCTCGCCAACGAGACCTGCCATCCCCGCTCACGGGTACTCGACAGGGATCAGTACGTCATACCGGTTCCGAAGGTGGCGACCACACCGGACGAGTCGTCGGTGCGCACGGTCACCGGCAGGTGGCCCCGCGGTGGCGTTCCGAACAGGGTGTTCACCAGCGCGGTCAGCGTTACGTTCTGGTAGCCGTAGGCGGCGACGAACGCCGTGGCCGTCGGCGTGTACGCCAGGTCGTACGGCCCGCCGAGGGCCACCACGACGACCGGCTTGCCGGTGGCGATCAGGCTGCTCACCAGGTTCTGCTGGCCGGTGTCACCCCAGGCGTTGTTCGTGGTGACGACGACCTCGTCGCTGTTGGTCGCCGCGCTCACTGCCGCGGCGACCACCTTGGCGTTCGGCGCCGAGCCGGTGTACACCCGCTGAGTGGCGACGCCGTGGGTGGCGATCGAGGTGGTGAGGGTCTGGGTCGTGCCCGAGCCCCAGCCGGTGACCAGGATCTTCTTGCCGGTGCCCGAGGCCAGCGGCAGCGTCGAATCACCGTTGCGGAGCAGGGTGATCGAGTCCGCGGCGGTCTTCGCCGCGATGGCGTTCTGGGCCGGTGTGCCGACCCGGGCGTTCGCCCGAGCGGCGTCGACCTGGGCATTGTCGAACAGGCCCAGCTTCTGCTTGAGCTTCAAGATGCGCGTGACGGACTGGTTGATCCGGCCGACGCCGATGGTTCCGGCGTGCACCGCGGCCTGGGCCGCGGCCAGATCGGTGGGCATCAGCAGCTCGTCGTCGCCGGCCTGGACGGCCTGCACCGCGCGCTGTGCGGGGTCGACGTTCTCCAGCGCCGCGGCTTCCAGGGCGTCGGTCACCACCACGCCGTCATAGTGCAGCTTGTCGCGCAGCAGCCCCGTGACGATCGGCTTGGACAGGCTGGCCGGCGCGCCGGACGGGTCCAGTGCCGGGGCGACGATGTGCGCGGCCATGATCTCGTCCACACCCGAGGCGATCGCCGCCCGGAAGGCCGGCAGGTCGTAGCGCTCGAAGTCGGCGCGGGTCTCGTCGGTGACCGCGATGCCGTTGTCGGTGTTCACGCTCGTGCTGCCCAGGCCCGGAAAGTGCTTCGCCGTCGCGGCGACGCCGGCGCTCTGGTAGCCGAGGATCGAGGCGGCACCCATCACGGCCACCTGCAGCGGCTGGTCACCGAAGGCGCGGGTGCCGTCGGCGGTGTTGCGCGGGTTGGTGTTGGTGTCGATCACCGGGGCGTCGTCGACATTGATGCCCAGGGCGGACAGCTGCTGCCCGGTTACCCTGGACATCGAGAACGAGTCCGCCGGTGAGAATGTCGCGCCGATCGCCATGTTGCCCGGCGACACGGCCAGCGGAGCGCCGATGCGGGTGACGATGCCACCCTCCTGGTCGGTGCTGACCAGCAGCGGGATGCCCTCGCTGCCGGCGGCGGCTGTCTGCAGGCCGTTGGAGAGTGTGGCCAGCTGCGTCGGGTTGCCGAGGTTGCCGGCCCAGGTGAAGTAGATGACCCCACCGAGGTGGTACTTACTGACCAGTTCGGCGCCGTTGTCCACGCCGTACAGCGCCTGGTTCTGGGCGGTGTAACGCGGATCGGTGGTAGTGGCGGTATCGCCGTAGGCATAGGTCACGAACAGCTGGCCGACCTTCTGCTCCAGCGTCATCTTGCTGAGCATCGACTGAATGCCGTCGCTCTGGTCGTGCTCCGGCGAGGCGGCGGCCGTTCCTGACGGAATCGCAGCCGTGCCGACGGCAATCGCACCGACCGCCGCAATGGCGATCTGGCGGAAAACACGCATGATTTCTCCTTATGCGGGCGAACGGGTCGGGATAGACCTTATGGGGTGTTACACCGCGGCGCCAACGACAGCGTTGTCCTCGTTCCCGTCCGGGCGTGGCAGTTCGGACAGCGCGGGCCGCGGATGCAGCAGGCTCAGCAGCCCGCCGACGACCAGGGTGACGACCACGCCGATCGGGACCAGCCACTGGGCGGCGATGGCCGTCGGCTTGGTCACCCCGGCCGTGGTCACGTCCACCTTGACCATCCGGACGATGTAGGTCATCACCACGATGGTCACCAGGAACGCGATCACAGAGTCCAGTTGGTTGGCGCGGCGGACCAGTCGGCCGAGCAGGAAGGCGCCCAGCAGCGCGCCGTAGGTGTAGCCGGCGATTGCCAGGCCGGTGAGGTAGACGTTGCCGGTGCTCGCGCTGAATGCGCAGGCGAAGACCGCCATGAACGCGGCCCAGACGAGCGTCATCGCCCTGGCCAGCTTGAGCATCGCCTCATCGGAGGGCACCTGGGACGAGAAGCTGCGGATGATGTCGGACACCGTCGAGTTGGACATGGAGTTCAGGGCCGAGGACAGCGAGCCCATCGCGGCGCCGAGGATGCCCGCCACGAGGAGCCCCGAGATACCGACCGGCAGGCCGTGCAGGATGAAGTTCGGATAGAGGTTGTCGCTTGTCTTCAAGCCCAGCTGCTTGAACGTTTTACCTGCGTTGTAGGACCAGAGCAGTGCTCCGACCAGCGAGAACGCCGCGAACTGGATCGCCACGAAGATGCCCGAGCCGATCATCGCCTTACGGCTGTCCCGCAGATCGCGGCAGGCCAGAATGCGCTGGACGATGAGCTGGTCCGAGCCATGGCTCGCCATCGCGAAGATCGCCCCACCGATGATGGCGGTGGGCAGCGCGAAGGAGCTGGTGAGGATGTGGGACAGGTTGAAGTTCCCGTCGAACAGCTTGAACTTACCGGCGTGGAAGGCGTCGGAGATACCGCTGCTGCCGACGTGGCCGGTCAGCACCACGATGGCCAGCAGCGCGCCGCCGATGTAGAGCGCCATCTGGATCGCGTCCGTCCAGATGACCGCCTTGATCCCGCCCAGATAGGTGTAGATCACCGTGATCAGGGTCAGCACGATGATGATTGCCTTGTACCCGGTGTGCAGTCCCAGCTCGTCGAGCAGCAGCTTGATCGGAATGGACGAGGCGAACAGCCGGACGCCCTCGGCCATCAGCCGGGTGAAGACGAAGGTGATGGACGCCAGTCCCTGCAGGTTGCGGCCGAAGCGCATTGCCAGGTACTGGTACGCGCTGACGAATTTACCGCGTTTGTAAAGGGGAATGAGAACGGTGGCGACTACGACGCGGCCGATGATGTAGCCCAGGGCCAGCTCTACGTTGCCGAAGCCCTGGATGCCGTACGCCCCGCCGGGCACGCTGATGACGGTCAACACACTGGTCTCGGTGGCGACCACCGAGAAGCACACCGTCCACCATGGCATGCCGCCCTCGCCGACGAAGTAGTCCCGGGTGGACCGCTGCCGCCCGGACAGCCTGAGCCCGATGAAGGCAATGGCAATGAGGTAGAGAACCACGACGACGAGGTCCAGCTGGCGCATCCGACGCTCCTAAGGTGTGGTGATTGACCGCTACTGGCTAGGCAAGGACCACCAGCCGGCGCGGTGCCCGCGCCGGTTCGGGTAGTCGCAGTGGGGCATTGCCCGGACTGAGCCGGCCTAGTACCCGTGGGATCGCGCTCCCAGCGGCGTCAGGGACAGCACGTCACCGTCCAGTTCTAAGCTGCCGACCGCAACGTCGAGGCCGTCCATCGACGTTCCGGACATCAGGCCGACGACGATCACCGGACGGCCGTCCGGCCTGCGCCGCCCGCGCGCTCGAGATAGCGCTCGTGGGCGGTGTCGTGCCGGCTGGCCAGCAGCCGGGCACCGTCCAGCGAGCCGCCCAGTGCTCGTTGGAGTCGCAGCCCGGCGCCGGCCGCGGCGAGGGCACGGCTCAGCGGGTCCAGCAATGCCGGCCCGACCTCGGCCAAGCCGCCCGTAATGGCGACCGGAATGATCGGCTCACCGAGTCTGCGACCGGCCGTGATCACCGCTTCGGCGAGGGCTTCGGCCGCAGCCCGCATGATCCGGAAAGCGACCGCGTCGCCCGCGGCGCAGAGCCGAGCGACCTCTGGCACGAACCTGGCGGCCACCCTGGCGGGGTTGTCCCCCATCGCCCCGGGCAACCGGTCCAGCTCACCGAACATCGAGACGGCAGCCTGCCGCAGCCCGGTGTCCGGACCGCGGCCGTCATAGGAGCGCAGGGCGGCGCGCAGCCCGGCAACGCCGATCCAGCTGCCGCTGCCCTCGTCGCCGAGCACGGGGCCCCAGCCATCGACCCGCACCAACTGGCCGGAGCGGCTCAGTCCGATCGCCACCGATCCGGTGCCCGCCGCGAGCACCACGCCAGGTCCGGCACCGAGCGCCCCGGCATGTGAGGTGATGGAGTCGCTGCACACGGCGACCTCACCTATCGGCAGGGCGCCCAGCAGCCGCTCCCCCAGTTCCCTGGCGGCCGGGCGAGCCGTGGACGCTCCCGCCGCGCCGACGCAGACCACCGGGACGCTGGTGCCACCGGCATCGCGCAGCAGGGACGCGCATACCTCAACGACCGCCGCGCACGAGGCGTCGACACCGTCGGCGGCGGCGAGCCCCGGTGCGCCGACACCCGCCCGGCTCAAAACCGGCGCCTGGGCGTCCTCGGTCCAGAGCGCGGCTCGGCAACCGGTCTTGCCGAGGTCCACCGCGAGAACGGCGGTCATCGGTGCTCCCTTTCGATAGAGACGGGCCCGTCAAGGCTGCTGAACCGGGCGAGCCGCGCTGTCGCCGCGGACGTGGGGTGAGGTGCACGTCGAGTGAAAGGAGTATGGGAACAGCGACGGCTCGATGTCAATAAGTAACAGCAAACTTCGTAGCCACGTTGTTTTTTTCCACACGGCATGGTTATGGTTCGAGTCAACCCCTACCGAGTCAACCCCCAACCGAGGAGGAACCGAGTGGCGAAGCGGGCCGCTACCTCCACCGTGCTCGAAGTGGCTCCGGATCCCGCTGCCAGCGACGTCCTGGTTCGGGTGCGTAGCGCCGTTCCATCGCTGCAACCGGCCGAACGGCGAGTGGCGGCGCCCCTGGTCGGGAACCATGCCGGCGCGGCCCTGCTCAAATCCACCGATGTGGCAATAGGAATCTCGCACTCCGGCGCCACGTCGGACACCATCGAGCCACTACAGGTGGCCGCCGGGCACGGTGCCCGGACGATCGCACTGACGAATTTCGCCGCCTCGCCGATCACCTCCCATGCCGGGTTGATCCTGACCACGGCCGTGCGTGAGACACCTTTCCGCTCGGGCGCGACCGCGAGCCGGATAGCTCAGTTGGCCATGATCGACTGCATGTTCGTCGGTGTCGCGCAGCTGTCCTACGAACAGCCGGCCGGCGCACTGAGCAGTACGCACGACGCGATCCGGCACCGCCGCCTGTACCCGTCCGTCACTCGTCGAACCGCAACGGGCACCTGATGGGCGACACCGCAACGACGACCGGGGGAACCTCCGGCACCGTGGATCTCAGCACGCTCGGCACCGAACAGCGTAATGCGCGCACGAACGAGCTGGACAGCATGTCGATCGCCGAGACGCTGGCGGTGATGAACTCCGAGGACCAGTCGGTGGCGCTGGCTGTCCGCGAGGCGCTGCCCGAGATCGGTCGCGCGGTGGAGCTGATCGCCGACTCGCTGCGCCGAGGCGGCCGGTTGATCTACCTGGGCGCCGGCACCAGCGGCCGGATCGGCCTGCTGGACGCAGTGGAATGCCCACCCACGTTCAGCACTTCCCCCGGCCAGGTGCTGGCCCTGCTCGCGGGCGGCTCGCGAGCCTTTCTGACCGCGGCCGAGGGCGCTGAGGACAGCCCCGGCAGTGCGATCGCCGATATCGACAGCGCCGAGGTGGACGACCGGGACACCGTCGTCGGGCTCGCTGCCAGCGGCCGCACACCCTACGTCCTCGCAGGTCTGGACCGCGCCCGCGAGCGGGGGGCGGCAACCGTGTCGGTGGCCTGCAACCGCAACGCCACCTGTAGCGCGCACGCCGACATCGCGATCGAGGTCGAGACCGGGCCCGAGGTGCTGACCGGTTCGACCCGGCTCAAGGCCGGCACCGCACAGAAGCTCGTCTGCAACATGCTGTCCACCGCGGCCATGGTGCAGATCGGCAAGACCTTTCAGAACCTGATGATCGACATGCGCCCGACCAACGCCAAATTGGTCGACCGCGCGGAACGGATCGTCGCCGCGGCGGCCGACGTGGATCAGCAGACCGCCTCCACCGTCCTGGATACCGCTGAGGGGGACGCCAAGGTGGCCACCATCATGCTCGCGACCGGCGTCGACGCGGCCGAGGCGAATCTGCGCCTCGCCGCGGCGGAAGGCTTTGTGCGGCGGGCAATCGCGCCCCGCGCCGCCGGTTGACTGATCCCCCGTTAGACCGCAGAACCCGCTGCGACGACGTCAGGAGCCCACCCCATGTCCTACAAGCACCTAGTAGCCGCCGCGGCGGTCGTGAGCACCGTTGTGCTGACGGCCAGTCCGGCGGTTGCCCATCCCGGTTCGCACGGCTCCGGTTCACACAGCCCGGGTGGAGGGAGTACGTCCAGCGTGGAACAGAACTCCCCGGCGCAGCTTGTGCCGGCCCCGTCCAGCGCGCTGTACTCGATGCTCGGCCAGCACGACCGCACGCTGCGGACCGGCTCCGCCGAGCAGGCCGGCCTGCTTCCCGATCCCATCGCGAAGATCAGCGCGGACGTGGAGGCGGGGTTGGCGCCGCAGGGCGCCGGCAAGCACCCGTTGTACCCGGGCGCCGTCGCTCTGGTAGCTCATCGCGGCGTCATCGTCTCCGAGACCGCGCACGGCTACTCCAGCCTGTATTCGGACTCCGCGCCCACGCTGCTGCCCGAAGACCAGCGGGTGAAGACCCAGACCGACACCATGTACGACGTCGCGTCGCTGTCCAAGCTGTTCACCTCGACCGTGGCAATGCAATTGGTAGATCAGGGCAAACTCGATCTGGGCGCCCCCGTGGTGAACTACCTGCCGGCCTTCGCCTCGCACGGTAAGTCCGACATCACCATCACGAACCTGCTGACCCACACCTCCGGGCTCCAGCCGGATCCGACGCCCCCGCTCTGGCAACTGCCGGCCGGTGACCGGGTCCAGGCCATCCTCGACACCACCCCGACGGTGCAGCCCAACACCAGCTACGTCTACTCCGACCTCAACATGATGACCCTGGCGCTGGTGGAGCAGGCCATCACGGGCAAGACCCTCGACACGCTGGTGGCCGAGCAGATCACCCGGCCGCTCGGCATGACGAGCACCATGTACAACCCGCCGGCCGGTCTGCTGCCCCGCATCGCGGCCGAGGAGTATCAGACGGTGCCCGATCGCGGCCTGGTGCACGGGCAGGTCCACGACGAGAACGCCTGGGCGCTCGGTGGCGTCGCCGGTCACGCCGGAGTGTTCTCCGACGTCCATGACCTGGCGATCCTCGCCCAGACCGTGCTCAACGGTGGCCGCTACGGCTCCACCCGCATCCTGTCCAAGGACTCGGTGGTCGCGATGCTCACCAACCTCAACCAGAACTACCGCGGCCAGAACCACGGGCTGGGCTTCGACCTGTACCAGTACTTCTACGAGGGCGCGCTCGCGACGCCGTACACGGCGGGGCACACCGGCTTCACCGGCACCGACATCGTCATCGATCCCACCACGCAGTCGTTCTCGATTCTCCTGACCAACGCTGTGCATCCGAGCCGGAGCTGGGGTTCCACCAACCCGGTCCGCCGGGCGGTCACCGACGACCTGGCCCGTGCCATCGCCGTCCACCCGATGTCCGGGCGCACCGACTGGTATTCGGGCATGGCGGACGCCAGCACCGCCAGCGTCACCGTTCCGGTGGCGCGGTTGGGCGCGAAGGCACGGCTGGACTTCGCGCTCTGGTACGACACCGAGCCCTCCGACGTGCTGACCCTGCAGCAGTCCGCGGACGGCGGCACGACCTGGACCCCGTTACCGTTCACCTTCACCGCGGGGCGAGAGAGCTACTCCAGCCCGTCCACCGTCAGTGGGTACTCCGGTCACCGCTGGTACGAGGCGCGGGCGCAGCTGGCCCCGGCGGCCGGCCCGGTGCAGCTGCGCTGGACGTACCTGACCGACACGAGGTACCACGGCCGCGGGGTGTACCTCGACCGCATCCGGGTCAGCGACTCGCACGGCACGATCTTCAACGACAGTCGGCCGGAAGACGCCGCGACGGTCACCGCCGTGGGCTTCGCTCCGGCGTCCGACTGACGGCCGGTGCTGGCGGAAACTGGATGAGGGCATCGTGCTCAAGCTGGGCGAACTGGGCCGTTCAGCCCGGAAGCGGTCGGCCGTGCTGGACCGGTTGCGTACCCGGATGCCGGTCGCGTTGAAAAGTCGCGCTTCGTTTCTCAGGGTTAGGTTTTGATTACACTCAGTGTGCACTGTTGCCCAATGATCTTCCAATATCAGTTAGATTTGGATTTGGCATACGGATATGGGTTAACCTCTCAGAGCCTCGGTGTCCACCGGGTGTGAATGGCCGGTCCGTTGATCCCTGTCTGCCGGCTGTTCCAAGAGATGTACTGAGACGGGGGCGGGGAACCCACAGGTGGCGCCTGGGTGCGTCTTGGGGTGAAGCCAGCTCAGGCTGGCCGGACACCGATCGTCCGAATCCGACAGCTAACCCCGCAAACGGTGGATCGGGAGGATCCATGTCTTTCTCCGGCAGATACGTCGGTTCTCACCGCCAGGCCAGCACAGTTTCGACCGGCCGCCTGGCCCGGGCCGGGGCCGCCGCCGTCGGCACCGCGGCAATCTCGTTCGCCGCTCTCAACGGCACCGCTGACGCGGCGACCGCGCACAACTGGGACGGCGTGGCCCGCTGCGAGTCCAGTGGCAATTGGGCGATCAACACCGGCAACGGCTACTACGGCGGCCTGCAGTTCAGCGCCAGCACCTGGCGTGCCTATGGCGGCACTGCTTACGCCGCGCGGGCTGACCTCGCGTCCAAGGGGCAGCAGATCGCGATCGCTGAAAGAACCCTCGCCTCGCAGGGCGTAGGGGCGTGGCCGGTATGCGGCAGGTACCTGACGGTGGCCACCACGCCGGTCTCGGTGCCCGCTCCCGTCAGGAGGGCGCCGGCCCCGGCACCCTCCGGTCACCCGGTCTATGTCGTGCGCTCCGGTGACACGCTGTCGGGGATCGCCGCCACGCACCACATATCAGGCGGCTGGCGCACCCTCGTGCGCCTCAATCCGAAGATCACCAACCCGAACCGCATCTACGTCGCCGAGAGGATCGTCCTCTAGGCACCGTTCGACGGCCCGTTCACTCCCGCAGTTACGACCGCGGGAGTGAACGGGCCATCAACCGTCTTTCTGGACGGTCGATGGCGGCAGCTCGTGGGCCGTCCCGGGGCTCAGAACTTGCCCAGCGGGCCGCCGGCGGAGTTGAGCGACACCAGATGCGTGGCACAGTCGGCCCCATCGATCCAGTGCAGCAGAAACCCGGACGGCTCGTCGAGGGATCGCATCCCCGGATCGTCGCGCAGCCGCAGCTCACTCTGCCGGTACGTGCTGGGCGCGACCGTCACGGTGCTGCCGGCGAAGCCGTGCTGATCGGCCGGGGGACGTGCCCGGCGAGCACCGGACCACATGCCGGTGCCTGCTGATGACCTCTGCCAGCGGCTCCCGATCGATCAGGTTTATCGCGTCGAAAAACGGGATGCCCACCCGGACCGGCGGGTGGTGCAGGCACACCAGCGCCGGCCGGTCCCGGCAGCCGGAAAGCTGCTTATCGAGCCAGCCGAGCTGCTCGGTCCCGAGCTCCCCCGCGGGCGTGTCGGGCTTGCTCGAATCCAGCACTACCAGGGTGGCCTCGGAATAGCTGGCAACGTAACGGGTGCTGACGCCGCCGTTGAGGTGCGGAGTGCCCGCGAACGCCTTGCTGAGTTCTGCCGACGAATCGTGGTTGCCGGCGACCAGGAGCAGCGGCAGCGGGAACCCCGCGAGAATGCTGCGCAGCGTCTGGTAATCCTGCGGATCGGCGTGCTCGGTGAGGTCGCCGGTGATCACCACGCAGTCCGGCCGGGGGTCCAGCCCCAGGACTCGTCCCAGGGCGGTATGCAACCGGGTTGCCGGCTCAGCGCCGAGCGGGCCGGTCATCAGGTGCGGGTCACTCAAATGTGCAATGAACAAGACGGCCTCCGATCCGGTTTCACGCTATCGCAGACGACGTGCTTGTTTCCGACCGTCAGCTGTGGCCTCCGCCGCGGCGGTGGGCCCGCCGGGCTGGACCTCTGGGCATCCTCTCGTCGAACTCTATCTGGGCGGTCAGCAATGAGCAGCCGGCCGGCCGGCCGGCATCGAAACGATCCAACGGCTACTCGCCGCGGGCAACCTGCAGAAGGTCGCGCGGTCGTCGATGAACGAGGCCGCGCCAACAAATCGACAACGAGCACCGTCACGCGCGGCGGGAGCAAGAATACTCGTTATTTTCAAAGTGAACCAGAGACTAACTAACTACTGACACAGACCCGTGGCCGGGATCGAACCCAATGCTGTTCGCAATCAGAGATCACCGAATGCGGCCAACGCGGCTCGGGCAACTGAATCGCCGCACTCTTGTACGAAGTGGCCCGCTCCTTCAACAAGCAGCGGTTCCGGGCAACCTCGAATCTGGTCTCGCAGCGTTTGCATTGTTTCCACATCCGGATCGTCCGGTCCAATGGCCATGAATGTCTCGCCCGACCATTCTTCTGTCCAAAACCTGAGGGCCGCGTTGGATTCGGCAACCCCGTCCATCTCGGACTCAACCATGGCCAGATCCGGAAACGTTCGAGCTCCAGCCTGGAAGCGGCGATCGGGGAAGGGAGCGTCATAGGCAGCCATCTCCTGAGGTGTAAGCCCTGGTGCTGCCTGCCGGATCCATTCTCCTACCGGTAAATCAGGAGTGTTTCGGACCAGCGACCTCCACTCGTAGAAGTGCGGGCCGAGGGGCTCGCCGACCGGAAGAACTGTGTTCATCACCAACAGTCTGTCTAATTTGGCCCGGAAGCCAGCATCCACGGGCAGAGTGAGCCCCAACGTCCCTCCCCAATCTTGGACGACCAAGGTGATATTGCGGAGAGCGAGGTGCTCGACGAAGCGCAGGAGGAACTTTCGGTGGAAGTGAAAGGTATATGTAGAGTCATGCACGGGCTTGTCGGAGCGACCGAAGCCGAAGAAGTCGGGCGCAACTATGCGTGCACCGGTTTCCAGCATAACGGGGATCATTTTTCTGTATAGATAGCTCCAGGTCGGTTCGCCATGCAGACATAGGAATGTACGGTCGGAGTCCCTCGGTCCCTCGTCCAGATAGTGCGCCCGAAGTCCTTCGTAACCGGGTAAGTCGTCTACGTAGTGTGGCGGAAACGGGAAGTCCTGAAGGCCGGCGAAGCGATCGTCAGGTGTACGGAGGGCGTTGACATCAATCATCGAGATCTCCTCTGGAGTGCGGACGTTTAGGTGCTGCCAAAGAAAGCCGAGCACGCAATCGGAGTTGCTCGACACGTACGCGGATCGCACCGTCTGGCCGCTCGCGGGCGCCTGCCCACGCCGGAGCCCACGTGGACTAGGCACTGGGCGTCGGGCTGCTTGCGCCCCAGCGCTCGCAATGGCAACCTGGGGCTGGCTCGCACAAGTCGGATCGGCGGGGCTTCCGACGATCCGGGTTTCAGCGCGACCGAAGTGTCCTAATCTTCACGAGAATTCGAGGGCAAAGTCGGTGACGAATTGCTCGAAAGTATGCGCCGGCCGACCAAGGATCGAGAGCACGTCGTCGTTGATCCAGTCGGAGTCGCCTTGGGCGAACAGGGTGACGGCTTGGGCGTTCATCTCGGCGATGTGGTCGGGGACGCCGACGTCGACCATTGCCCGCTTTTGCTCTTCGAAGGTGAGCGGGTGGAACGTGATCGGTCGGCCGAGGACTTTCGAGAACATTCGCGCCGCGTCTGCGTAGGAGAGACTCTCAGGCCCGGAGGGCCAGTAGGTCTTCCCCTTGTGGGAGGCGGGCGAAGCAGCGATCTCTACGGCAACAGCGGCTACGTCGCGGGTGTCGACCATGCCGATGCGACCGTCACCCGTTGAGGAGCCGAAGCTGCTCGTCTTCGCGATCGCGGGGGCCAGCATCAGGAAGTTTTGCATGTAGGCGTTGTTTCTGAGCAGCGTGTAGCCGAGCCCGGAGGCGACTAGCCCATTCTCGATTTCTATCTGATCACGCCGGCGAACGATGGGCGAGTCCACGGAGGCTTTGCTGGTGATCTTCACGACGTGATCGACACCCGCGCCGACAGCGCTGTTGACCACGTTCAGCTCCTGCGTGGGGATGGCCAGGCTGACAAGCACCACTGCCGTGATGCCCTGCATGGCCGCGTCGATCGTCGACGGCACCTTCAGGTCACCGACGGCGACCTCTGCGCCCGCCTGTGCCAGCGCGGTCGCCTTCTCCGGATCGCGGACCAGGACCCGCACCGGTTCTCCTCGCTGAGCGAGCAAGCGTGCTGCTTCTGCACCCACCTTGCCGGCTGTCGTAATGAGAATCATTGTGCTGTCTCCTCCTAGTTGAAATGGGAACCGCATCTCGGTTCATGGACCCGCGCGGCGATCACCGGCCCGCCCGAAACGGTCCGGTCGAAACCGCGGGCCGATGACGGTCTGCCCGTCGAACCGGGCGCTCACGCGTCCCGCCAAGTCTTCAGCGCCGTCGACCAGCCCTCGAGCTGGTCGAAGAGGGTGCCGGCCGCCTCGTCGTGCTGGGGTCCAGGAGTGAAGCTGGACCAGTCCTCGAAGTCGGTGAACATCGAGAAGCTCAACTGCTGCGAGACGTGCGCGACCTGCATGCCGCTCATCACGCCGCGCAGGTGTTCGATCGCGCGCGCGCCGCCGATCGTGCCGTAACCCACGAAGGCCGCGGCCTTGTTGTTCCACTCGGCGTAGATGTAGTCGATGGCGTTCTTGAGCACGCCCGAGGTGGAGTGGTTGTATTCCGGCGTCACTAACACGAAACCATCGAATTCGGCGATCTTGGCCGCCCACGCCTTCGTGTGCTCCCCCGCGTACTGACCCATCACGGGTGGTATCGGTTCGTCCATGTGCGGCAAGGGCCAGTCAAGGAGGTCGACCAACTCATACCTGGCACCGGTTCGGTCAGCGGCCTTCTGCATCACCCACTCAGCCACCACCGCTCCGTTACGACCCGGTCGGGTACTGCCCAGGATCACGGCAAGGTTCAAAGTTTGCTCATTCATTTGAATGACTTTACCACAGTATTTACTCGTGTGCTTGAATAGATTTATGAGTAGCCTTCCCTCCCCCAGCCCCGCCGCCGCCGCCGTCGACGGCCGACGGGCGGGCGGGGAGCGCACCCGTCGCCTACTCATCGAAGCGGCGCAGCAACTGATTGCCGAGAGAGGCGAAAGCGCGATCCGTCTGCGCGACCTCACCGAACGTGCGCAGACCAACATCGCCGCGGTGCACTACCACTTCGGCGGTCTGGCTGCGCTGCTGGCGACCGCAGCGTCCGAGGCCGTGGAGAACATCATCGACGCCCAGATCGCCGAACTGGACGCGCTGGCCGCCGATGCGAGCCTGCACGAGATCACCGGGGCTTACTTTCGGCCAATGGTCCACGCCTTGAGGGGACCTTCTAGCAAAGGGCGACCGTACGTGCGCGTGCTTGCCCGAGTCACCTCAGACCCGCCCGATGGCTTGGAAGAATGGGCAGCAACAGCGACCGGGCGAGCGCACGCAGCATTGATTCCTCGACTACGAGCCGTGATGCCGGGCGTAGACGACGACGAGCTTCTATTCCGGATCAAGTGCGTAGGGGGCATCCTCGTCCTACTCAGCATGACCGCCCTCGAGCCCGAACTCCACGGCAAGTCGCCCGACGAGGTAGAACGAATGCTTGTGCCGGTCATTGCCGGGACCTTCCTCGGCGGTTGATCGACACCTATCTGCCGGGATGCCCTAGTCGCAGTATTACGAGGCCTGCAAAGCAGGCGTCGCCTGGGAAGAGCGGCGCGTGAGGTGCCCTCCCACGGTTGGCGCAGTTTCCGGTGATGAGTTGGAACGGGCTCACGGGAATGGGTTCGGCACAGCTCCGATGACGATGAGCTGGCCCCGGTGTGCCGACGGGACATTGTGATGGCCGGTGACGCACCGCACTAGCGCCTCCCAGGCGCTGGCCCCTCGGGTCGGCCCGTGCCGCCCAGTTTGAGGGACATATGAGGGAGACGAACATACAAGGCCTCCAGCGCGATGCGCTGGAGGCCTTGTATTCTGGGACCTATGTGGTAGCGGGGACCCGATTGATCCATTAGCGCATCCCTGCAACGGCTCGGACAACGCACTCTCCATGGAGGTGACGCTAGCCGTTGTACCGCGTTAGCGAGGCGCCGCTGAGTGCATATCCGAGCGCCGCGGACCACAAGGGACATATTCACTGTTTGGGAGCACCCCGGTCAGAGCGTATCCTGCCCACTCGCCCGCCGCACGGGTCCCGACGACACCCTATGGTTGGCTCGGCGTGCGTCGGGCCGACACTGCCCCCGGCGGTAGTTAGAGACCACCGGCGCACGTCAAGCGATCATGCGCCCGTCGGCAGATGCCGTATCGAGAGGCTCGCGTCACAGGCGCTGGGGTTAACGACAAACTGGTTCGATTTTGTGCTGAGGACGCACAAACGTTGTGATCGTGCGGACGGCATGTGACGGGTCCGTTCAGTGCCGACGGTCGGCGGCAACTTACGCCGAGGTCGAGGGTGGCGGCCCGTTGATGTGGTGGCCGTCAAGACTCTCTCCGTCAGTGCTGGGTCGACGGCGAGCCTAGGTCGAACAAGCCGGGGTTCCAACGGACGCCCGAGGTTCTGTCGGCGACGAGGAGCGGGCGGTGTCGGCGTGTGGCCGACACCGCCCGTCCCGGTGTTCTCGTTGTGCGCCGAGGTCACTTCGGCCAATGAGCGATGACTTCGGTGACTTCGGTGACGGTGATCTTGGTGAAGATGCTGGCCGCGAGGCCGCCCATCCAGTGGTGCCAGGCGACGCGTTGTGCGGTGACGGCCACCGCCCGAGTTGCCCGGCGTCGGCGGCCGCCGATGCCGCAGTTGACGAGTCCAGGCGTGTCTAGGGCGCGCCGGGTAGACATGCCGATCATGTTGCGTCGCTCCAGTCGACGCCGTGGTTGGACAGTGCGGCTCGTTGCGCGTCGTGCACGTCGACGGAGCCGTGTCGCAGCACGGTCAGGTTCTGCTTGCCGACGGAGATCATCGTGGAGTGCGCACGCAGCCGCGGCTTCTTCCTCGGGTCGCGGATGAAGATCGTCGTGACGCCTGGGGTGCGTTCCTCGGTCAGGTGGAGGGCGAGGTCAAGCGCGTACTCGGGGTCGGTGACGAGGCCGTTGCGGTCGCGAACGGCCGCGGAGGTGATCGGGAGGCGGGCGGTTGCGCTGATCTGCCTCTCGATGACGGACTGGCTGACGCGCACGACGACGCCGTCCGTACCGTGGACGTTTTTGGCGATGCGGCGTGCAAGGCGACTAATTGGTTTGGTGTGAATGCCGAGACCGCCGGGCCAAAACTTGGCGGTGAGCGCTCGGACCCGGACATCGAAGCGGATCAGCGTCGCGGCGAGGGTTTCGTCGGCGGCGGTGAGTGGGATGGGATGCCCGGCGTGGTCGAGCAGCGCGTCGAGGGCGCGGATGCCGGTGGGGTGTCTTGGGTCGACACCGATTGCGTAGGAGCAGTCGGAGTAGAACCACACGACTCCGCCTCGGCGGAGCACGTCGACGATGTAGCGGGTCTGGCTGACGCTGAGCTGGTCGCCCAGCGCCGGGGTGATGACCGAGATGTTGACGGGGAGCGGGCGGACGATGTTGCGGCTACGCGGTGCCGTCTGGTCGGCGGTGATGTTGTTGGCGGGGTCGTGGTGGGCGGCGCTGCTGGTCAAGGGGTTCTCCCTACCGGTTGGCGAGCGGACCCGGGGTTCGTGTCGGTTAGACTTCCCCGTCGGCCGTTTCGTGTGGTCGAGCCGGGCCCGGCGAGTTCGTGCTCGCGAGGCTCGGCCTTGCCGGGACCCGGATGGTTTCTTGGGCGGGTCACCTCCTCCCGTTCGTCTTCGTTCGATTCTCCGGGCGTGGCTGGCGCGGCGAAACAAGTTGGGCTCGCGAGTTTCCCGCCGCAATTCCGGGCCGAGCGACGTGCCATCTCGTCCCGTTCTCGTCGGGTTCTCGAAGTCGCGCGTTGATGCGCGCGTTAACCCGCGGCGGGGCGGGAAACTCGTGAGGTTTCGCGACGAGGGCGCCCCGGTTCGGTTGGGTACGTTAGCCAAGACAGACGGTGTCGGACGACTGTGGAGGCTGCTGAGTGAGCGGGATCGAGCTTCGCGCCGAGTTGCTCGGTCCGGCGATCGTCGATCGAATTGAAGGGGAGAACACCACGCGGCTCAAGCAGCCCGCGCGGACGACGATCGATGCTTTGCTGCGCGGGTTGGCTTGCTCGCCGGACGGGATCTCGCCACCGGAGCTCGACAATTTGTTTCCGGCCAAGACGTCGGACCGGGCCTACCACGACGCTGCCGGGGACTTACGGCGAGAACTCAAGCGGGTCGGGTTGGATCTCTCACGGTCGCCGTACCGCATTATCGATGCCGAGGGTGCGCAGGTTCGGATGGTCAGCGACCTCGACCTCCTGGTAGAGGCCGAGTCACTGCTCGACGATCTCCACCAGTCCCGTGGGCGTAGGACGTCCCGGGACAGCGGAGCCGTCGCGAGCGAACCAATCGGAGAACCGTTCGAATTACGGCCTTCGCTCGACAAGTTGAACGCGGTCGTCGAAGCATGGCGAGGCCCAAAGACGTACTCCCAGCGAGTGTCGATGCTGGGCGAGCTGCGGTCAGCCCACAGGTCGCGACTCATCGACGTGGACACGCGGGTCCGCGAGGAGCGGGCATTCGTGGCCGTAGCTCTGGCGGAAAGTTCACCGAGCACGTCGCACGTCAGCTTAGGGCGTCAAGCGGTCACCGACTTCGACCATCCGGACCACGACAGCGATCGGAAGCGGTTGAACACTCGTTTGCGGGTCGTGAGCGAGACGTTAAGGGAGAACGTGACCGACAAGGGTTCGGTCACCGACGTTTTCCTATCGTTTCCAATGGCAGGTTCCGGCAACTACAACGACAGCCGGCGGCTCGGTGAGCGGGTGGTGCAGGCGCTGCAGAAGCACTGCGACGTGCGCGAAGTGTTCTGGGCGGGAGCGACCATCGAGGACGACGGGCACTTCGAGGAGCCTTCGGTCGGTCTGGGTCGGAACATGCCGTACTTCAGATCGGCGGCCCGGTTCGTGATGCTGTATCCGGAGAAGTTGTCGTCGGGAGTGCTGGTGGAAGCGGGACTCGCTCTCGGGTTGAAGATGCCTGCGGTGTATCTGGTTCGTGACCGTGAAGATCTGCCATGGATCTTGCAGGATATTGGTGGTGCCGGTGACAACGCGCTCGGTCGGGTTCGCGTGATCGTGTACTCGGACGAGGACAACCTGATCGAGAAGCTCAAGAGCAACGGGCCACACCTGTTTCCGGCGGCGAGTTGATGATGGAGTCGAAATCGCCGTTCGGCCCGGCAACGCAAAAGTACTGGAATCGTCGGCACCAGTACTTCGACAAGTTCGACGACGGGATCGAGACCGACGCCGAGGGCTTGTATTCGGTGGTACCGCAGGAAGTCGGCGCCCAGCAGGCTGCGTTGTTGAAGTCGTCGAAGGTCGTGGACGGCTTCGCGGGTATCGGCGGTAATACGATCGCGTTCGCGTTCGCCGGTAAGCACGTGGTTGCCATCGACGCGAACGAGACGAGATTAACGATGTGCCGCCACAACGCCGGCATCTATGGCGTCGACGGGCGGATCGACTTCGTTCATGGTGATTTCGTCGAGCTGGTCCCGAAGTTCGCTGACGCCGGCGCCGTGTACTTGGATCCTCCGTGGGGCGGCCCCGCTTACAAGGAGCAGGGCGCTTTCACGCTGCGTGATTTCGACCTTGACGGCGATGCGTTGTTGGACCTGGTGGTGCCGTTGTTCGATGAGGTGTTGTTGCGTGTGCCGCGCACGTTCGACGAAGCGGAGTTGGAGCGTCACGGGCGCGGGTGGCGGGTATTGGACGATTTGAGCGCGGGTCGTACGGTGTCGCGGTCGGCGCTGCTGACTCGCTGACGGAATTCGAGAGGCATGACATGACCGTCTCATTAGGGCCCTAGCCTCCCCGAGATCCGGCATCGCTTGCCCGGGCGCGGGCGCTTACGAACGGCTTGCGTTGATGCGCTCGAAGAGACCGGCGAAGCGGTCCAGGGTGCTCCGAGAAGCTGGGACAGGGCGGCTGCCGATGAGGAATGGCCGCGTGCAGTGGATGAGGTAGCGCCGCTGATCCGACGCACCGTGACGCGCCGCAAGACCCGGCCGCCGAGAGTCTGCGGCCGACCACCATCAGGGGACCCAGTCAGAAACGAAATAGCCGCTCCGTTGCGTGCATCACGGACCGCGCAGTGGCAAGGTGTTCAGAGAGGCAACGGCACGCTAGGCGAACATTGACCTCAATGATCTAAGGCATTTCCGTCGGGGAGGTGCCGTATCAAGGCATTCGCGTCATGGTCCGCGAGGTAACCGGCGCGCCGGCCACGTTCACTCTCACTACTGCAGGCACGTCAGGCAGTCATCCATCCCACCGACCATCCGTAGCGCGAACCGCGGCGTGGGTCACCGTAGATCGGGTAGGGAAACTGCTGTGGCTGTGGGCTTACGCCGGCAGTGACACCGGAGACGCGGACGCGCGTGACGTGGCCGAGCAGATCAACGCGCTCCTGCTTCGCCAGAGGTTCCCCGCCTGGGACGAGATCGCCACCGCTACTTGAACGTCAGGTCAGCTCGTACCGGAGCCGGAGGCCCTGACCGACAAAGTCGTACAGCCCGCGCGACTTCTGGTGGAAGGGGTTCCGCAGGACGTGAAGACGTCGCTGGTCGCTGAGCACGTGAGTGATCACGAGGAGCCGCCAGGACTCGTTGCGCGCAAACTGCTGCGCAGCTCGGACCTGAGTCTCTCCGAGCTCGATTTGACCGCCGTCGGTGGTCGTCGTCTTGACCTCGTAGTACAGAGACCGGATGCCAGCCTTATTGGACACCGGCACCGCGAAGTCCCAGCCGAGCCCGTCATCCCCGGCCCCGCTGTACATCTCCTCGCGGTACGCGGACACCCAGCACTCGGGTGTGAGGTCTGATCCGTGCACCTTCGCGAGCCACTGGTAGGCGAACCACTCGCCAGCAAATCCCACTGCCGCTCGCTGTGTATCGGTCAGTCTGCGGTCCGATCCGCCGCCTGAACCACCAGCTCCACCTCCCGATCCGCCTCGCGACGAGCGCAGGGGGGTGCCGATGGCTTTCAGGCGTGACGGCCGGTGAGAGGTCGCCAGGAAGCCAGGAGTCTGGCTCAGCGAGGCGCTGAGCAGCGAGCTGAACCGGACCAATCCGCCGTCCAGGTCGTAGGAGGTGTCATCGACCGTCAGCGTGCGCCGCTTACGCGCAGCTTCATCCCGACGTCGGCGCTCGGCCGCGCGCTCGGAGTCTAGGTCCTCGTCGGTGAGATCGAGTTCGGCCAAGTTGTCGCTCTCAGGCATGTCTGCTGGCCAGATCCCTAGCACGGCCAGCCATCGCAGCACATCGTTGAAGCTGAGTTCAGCGAAGTCCATCGCACCGGCTCCGTCGAGAGCCTCAAGTATCGCGCGGCCAGCTGTGTCCGGAGCGTCCCATGGGCGCTCGAGCTGACGGTGCTGCTTGGTCAGCCAGGCACGCACCACGTCCGACATGTGGCCGACTCGTGGGGTGATCAACTCCTTGTTCGACTTGGCGCACTCAGCGATGCTCTGGAGCGGGGGTCCGTCCTGGGGAGGGGTCGAGCCCAGCAGGCGCACGAGCTCGGTCTCGATGCGCTCGTCCATCTGAGCCGTGGTCACCTCGTCGAGCGTCCTTGCCCACGACGGGTCGGGCGTGATGACGTCAGGTCGGCGTAGCTGTACCCAGTCCGGCTGCGGCGCGAACGCTGCGAAGAAGGGCCAGCGCTTCCAACGGATGCGGTCGGTGACCCGGCCACGGCAAGCTCGTAAGTGGTCGGCGAAATCGTCGTCGTGCTGGGCGCTGTAGTCGATCGGTTCGTACGGCCGACCAAGCGCGATGAGCGTCGCGTTCATCTTGCCGAGGGGCACTCCTAGCGCGAGTCGAAGCTCGTCGATCGATGACGCGTTGTGCGCAGCCTCCAGGATGTCGGCCGGCGTCTTGGTAAGCGACGCCCCGAGGGATTCAAGAGACCCTCGAACGTCGCTTTCGCTGCCAATCGTTCCGGCGTCGGGATTCAGGCCTGTTGCTGCGGCCGTACCGACGAAGTGTGCGACGACCGGGTACAGCCGTGCCAGCAGTGGCGCCAAGGTGGTTTCAATACGTCGCGTGGTGCTGCTGACGTCGGCGTGCTCGACTCCGCATGCGGATGCCAGGTCGTCGACGGCGAGACCGTCGAGTGGCGCATTGACGGCCCGAAGGCGTGCGGCTGCGAGACGCAGCGCGTCGGTGGAGTTGGGCCGCCCAACCAGGTACATCAGCGGCTCGGCCAACGACTCGATCACCTGCCAGTCGAGCTGGCCGGCAGAATGCTGCAGCACCAGGGTGGGAATTTCAGCATCAGCGACAGACAGCACCCCGTTGAGGCGGTGCGGCAGCGGCCGGACGTCGTCTCCCAGCCTCACCTCCACCACGGACGCGTGAACGATCCGAACCCGACGAAGGGCATCGAGCGCATCGTCGAACGCCCGTTGACCGCCGCGATCGAACGAGCTGCGGCGATACTCGAGCAGCGTGCCAATCAGCACAGGCAGCTGCGGCACCAGGTCGACCAACGGCGTGGAACCGGTCGCGGTAGCCGGGTCGAACGGCGCGCCGTCGGTCAGCACGGTGGGCGCCACCTGGGTCGATGCGACGACTTGCGCGTTGACGCCGTGGCGGAGCAGGTCGACGACCTGCTCCCGATGCCGATCTACGACGAGGACCGGCCGTCGAAAGTCCGCGAGCAGTCGCAACAGGCTCTTGTCGTCGTCCGCTGACGCGACCACCAATTCGGGGGGTTCTTCGCCGCCGTCCTCCGGTTCCACCGTCAGCGCGGTGATCGTCCCTCCGATGTCCACGACGAGCTCGGCCTTCACGTCCTTGGCGAACGGTTGGAGGGAACTGGCCGCGCACGCGAGCCAGGCGGCCCGGTAGGTCGCCAGGAACTGCGGCATGTGGACCTCGGTGACCGCGTCGTTCGCGACGACCCTCCCGAGGTGGCGCACCAAGCGAGGCGCATCGTCCGACGATCCCCAGACACCCATCCCGAGCTTGCGAAGTCGCGTCATCGCGGTCGCGTTGTCGTTCAACAACGTTCGCAGCCAGGTTGCAACGAGCGGAGCGAAGCGCGGTGGGCCGTCGTCGTTTCGGTCGGTGCGCGAGGGGTAGGTCCAGCATTCGGCAGGGCGCCGATATTCGACGCCACTCTGTCCGGGCTGTTGCACCTGTATCCAGCTCGCCGCCGCGAGGAAGGCGTACAGCGGCGTGTGGATCTCGCACTCGTCGGGTTGGTACTGCCGATCCTTAACCCAGGCTGTGGTCAGCGCCTCCTCGGGCCAGCCGCCGCCCTTGAGCCCCAGAGCGATCTGGCGAACGAGGGCCTTACGGACCCGCTCCGACAGCCGATCCCAGTCGCCTTGCCCGGGTAGCCAGTACAGCGGCGACTTGGCCTTGTACGGGGTTTGTGGGTAGCTCGCTGCTGACCTCTGCGGCAATCGGACTTGCCAGACGGTCTTGACTGCCTCGGGTACGCCCGTGACGTTGGCAGCACTCCACGGGTGAGATCACTGCCATCGGGGCGCCGTTCGTCGCGAACCTGTCGCAGCTCCAGAACATCTCGCACGCCGATGTCCCCCAGGAACTTGGTCCACGCCGGAAGGTCACCTGACCGTCTCACCACCTGCTCGGGTCGGGCCAAGAGGAAGTTGCCGAGAACCGACAGGTCGCTCGAGCGTTCTTCCGACGTGCTCGCGATGGTAGAGAGATCGTCGCCGTTGGTGCCTGGCCACATTGTGGAGAACAGTGCGCTGCGAGCAGGTACCCACGTGCCGTGGATGGTCGGCACCAGCAGACCGAGCTCCGCGAGATCGACCCGTCCGAACGACCCACTACGTGTGAGGTTGTACGTCAGGGTCAGCGCATCGCGGGCAGTGGAGTCGGCGACCTTGCGTCTGCCCGTCAGCAGACCGCGTATGTGTTCGAGGATGCTGCGGGAGTCGAACCGCCGGACGAGCCCCTTCTCCTGCAGAAATCGCCTCGCCGACGTCTGTTGGCGGCGGTTGTCGTACCAGGTCAGGTCTGGGTGCAGGTAGTAGATCCGCTGCGACAGGCTCCGCGGAAGATCGAGGTCGGTATCGGGGTCTACGTCGTCCTCGTCGTCGGTGCGCTGTCGGACTGGCGGGAAGAACGGCGTCGCCTCGCGAACGGTCGAGGCGGCGCTACGTACTGCGGCGGCAGCCGCGGCAGCACACGGCCGCAGCTGCCAGTCCTCGGTGAGCAGGATGTTGCGGCTTCGAAGGACGTCGGGGGTCGTGGCGAACAACTTCGCCAGGTCGCTATATGCGGATTCCCACTCGGAGATCGGCGCTTTCGCTGCCAGCATGTCAGCCAGGGTTCGCTCAATCCATTCGGCGAGCGTCTGATCGTCGGGCTCAGCATTCAAGTCGAGCGCTGAGATCAATGCCCGTAGTCGCCGATCTCTGCCCTCCGCCAGCGCTGGGAGGAAGTGAAGGTGGCAGAGCCGCCCTACCCGGCCAGCAGTCAGCACCTCCGTGTTGTCCGACGGCCACGTCCATGCGTCACCGACGGTCGTCCACGACGCGGGCTCACGCGTCGGAATGACCGGACGGTCTTCCAGGCGCTGCCCGGAACGCGCCGCCTCGTCGATGAGCACCGGGAGGTACGCGCTATTCCAGGTGATCAGGTCGAGGACATCGTCCGCGACCTCTGGTTCGCCGCCGCCCGCGAGAGCGTGTGCGGCCGCCAGGCATAGCCCGGCTATCTCCCTCAGCAGTAGCGCGTTGAGGGGGTGGTCCGTCGGGACGTCGGTGCGTGCGAAGTTTGCAAAGAACGGTCCGTTGACGTGTCCTGCAAGGGGCGACGGCGCTTTCTCGCCCATCGGCAGAAAGGTGTAGAAGCGGCCCGGTGTGGCGTCCGCAGCGCCTCGGGGCAGCGCGATCGACACCTCGACCGGCGACGTCCACTCCGCCCAACGCTTGTCCAGCTTGCCGGTTGCTACAGCTTCGGACAGCACATGCCTGACCGATGGCGGATCAACCGTCCGCGACAGGACCAGGAACGTTCCCTCATCCACCAGATTCACGATGTGGCTACGGAATGTGGCGGCGGGGTGCAGTGTCGCTTCAATATGTCGCGTGAGGGTGAAATTCTTGGTCGCGTCGTCAGCGCGTCGAACCTCCACGCGGCACAGGCGATCGAGGAACAGCAGGACGGGGACGTCGGATGATTCCAACTCACGGATCGCGTTTTGAACGGTCAGTAGGGCGTCGGGGACGAGCGGCAGGCGCACGACGGTGACGAAGCCCTCCGTCCAGAGTTCGGTGATCTCCGGTGGCACTTCGGCGACGGGGAGGGTGAGGTTGTACATCGAGACCTCATCGCGGATGTAGCCCGCAGCGACCGGGTCGCCGTCGACGAGGTCGGGGATGTCATCTTCGGTGGCGAATCTGAAACAGAACCCTGGGGTGCCGTGCGAGAGCGTGCTGTAGATCTCTGGCGTCTCACAGATTTGCAGAACCGATTTGAACCCGACGCCCTTGTTTCCGATGCCCTCGCCGACGAGCTTGTCGCTCAGCCCGAGGCTCGCGATCCGACGGACATTGCTCGTCGCAAAACCGAGCCCCGTATTGGCTACGTACATCGTGGCGTGAGGGCCTTCATCGGGCCGCAGGATGATGGCGATACGGCCGTCGACCCCGCCAGTCGGGTGACGGTCATACGCGTTCTGCAACAGCTCGAACAGAAACCGCCCGGTGTACTCGCGCTGCGTTTGCTCGGTCATGCTCTTGACCATGGGCGCCCACTCGGCGTCCTCGCGGATCTGCAGGTGGGCGCGGACGGTCTTGCGAGCGGTCTCGCGTAGCCACACCTCAGCGTCCGCTTGAGTCTGCGGCTCGTCAGTTAACTGCTCGGCTGCTGCTTCGACCACGTCGCCTCCCGCGGCTTCAGCCGCTGCCCTTCCCTGCCTTGAATCCTGACGGCGTGTCCGGAGACTTACTTGTTTGAGAACTCGGCGGTTTGCCGAGCTTCTTCGTGACGGTAGTACGCAGCCTCGAGTTCGGCTGGCGGG